>Ga0172373_10000228_pt1 | contig 89319 bp, 66 predicted proteins | sample Lak10m_2_FD_114546 | JGI IMG/M metagenome (GOLD analysis project Ga0172373, IMG submission 114546) | Freshwater microbial communities from Kabuno Bay, South-Kivu, Congo - kab_092012_10m | ecosystem: Environmental > Aquatic > Freshwater > Lake | place: Democratic Republic of the Congo...
GAAGGGTGTGCCCCGACTCGCCACGTGACCTCAACGAACCGAACCGCCGGATGCGGACCCGCATGTCCGGTGGTGTGGCAGGGGAACGGCGGGAGCATCCCGCCGTCCCCTATGCCGATCTGCCCGATCGTTCAGTCGCAGGTCACGGCATCGTCGACGACGGGGGCGACCTCGTCGGCCGAGGTGCCGACGACGACGCAGCCGTCACCGGCGCTGCAGATGCCGCCGTCGAGGCAGGGGGCGTCGCAGGTGCAGATCTCGACCTCGCCGTCGACGACGACGGTCTCGAGGGTGATGGCGGCGACGGCGCCCTCGTCGTCTTCGGCCTCGATGCGGACGGTGAAGCGCCCCGGCGCGGCGAACACGTGCTCGAAGAGGCCGTCGTCGTCGCCGCTGACGAGGCCGGCGCCGTCGCCGAAGGAGGCGCTGAAGGCGACGACGGCGCCGTCTTCGTCGTCGCTGGTGGAGGCGTCGTAGCGCGCGGGCTCGCCGACGCGGGCGAGCTGGGGGCCGATCAGGCGGACGGTGGGGACCACGTTGTCGTCGTCGATGATGTCGGCCGCTGCGGGCTCGCAGGCGCCGACCAGGCTGCTGGCGGCGAGGCCGATGAGGGTGACGACGACGCGCTTCATACCGGGTTCTCCACGTCGACGAAGGTGGCCTGCACGCCGAGCGCGCTGAGGGCGCCGGCGAGGGCGCGGGCGCCGAAGCGTTCGGTGGCGTGGTGGCCGAGGGCGAGAAACGCCGTGCCGCTCTCGTCGGCGATGGCCTTGACGTACTCGGTGGCCTCGCCGGTGATGTAGGCGTCGAGGCCGAGAGAGACGGCCTCGTAGACGAGGTCGGGGGCGCCGCCACTGCAGATGCCGACGGTGCGGATAGTGCGCGACGCGTCGCCAAAGGCGCTCACGGCGCCGTCGCCGACGACGCCGGCGCGGGCGCGCGCCACGAGGCCCGGGAGCGTGGTCGTCGGTTCGATCACGCCGCGAAAACCGATGAACTGGCCCTTGTAGCGGCCGAAGGGCTGAAGCTCGACGACGCCAAGGGCCTTTGCGAGGCCGACGTTGTTGCCGATCTCGGGGTGGGCATCGAGGGGCAGGTGGTAGGCGTAGAGGCTGATGCCGTGGCGGATGAGCCGCTCGACGCGCGTCTTGAGCCAGCCGTCGAGGCGCCGGATGCCGCCACCCCACACGAGGCCGTGGTGCACGACGATGGCGTCGGCGCCGGCGGCGATGGCGGCGTCGATGAGGGCCAGGTTGGCGGTGACGCCGCAGACGACCCGCGTGACCTCGGCGCCGCCCTCTACCTGCAGGCCGTTCTCGGCGGCGTCGGTGAAGCGGCCCGGCGGGAAGATCTCGTCGAGGAGGGCGGTGAAGCGGGCGCGATCCATCGGGCCTCTCGTCGCCATCAGGGGCAGGGGGCGCCGACGCCGACCTCGGTGAAGGCCGACGCGGTGCTCGTGATGCTGAATGCGCCGTTGCTGCGGCGGACGCGGGCGAGTTCGACGGACTGGTCGCGGGTCATCGTGCCGCAGAAATGGCGCTCGACGCCGTCGATGGCGAGCCGGGCCCGCACGAGGACCGGCCCGCGGGCCATGCAGTCGTCGTCGTTGCGGGCGAAGGTGACGAAGGCCTGGCAGTCGGTGGAGCAGCTCACCGGCGCCTCGTACGGATAGCAGGCGAGGGGGTTGCCGCTGCCGCAGTCGATGAAGGCGCAGCAGGTGTGGTTCGTCGACTGGCTCAGGGAGCCCATCAGCGTGAGGCAGTCGTCGAGGAGGCGGGCGCGCAGCACGAAGTCGCCGTCGTCGCCGTCGCCCTCGTGGACGATCTCCTCGTCGACGACGATGAGCTCACCCTGCCGCGCCTGCTCGGTGCGCCCGCTGCGCCAGCGGGCCTCGCCCTGGGGGCCGAGGTTGCACGGCGCGCAGGTGTCCTCGACGCCGCAGGCGAGGTTGGTTGGGCGTCGACAGGTGGCACCGCCGACGACCTCCCAGGTGAGATCGAGATCGGCCGGCGACACCGTCGTGCTGCACTGACAGTCCGGCAGGCCCACGCCGGCGTCGTCGGGGCCGACGCGGGCGACGAAGGCGCCGTCGACGACGACGGCGGCGACGTTGCCGCTCACGGCCAGCGAGCCCGTCGACGCGCCGGCGGGCACCGTGATGGTGGCCTGGGAGAGGCCCGCGCTCGTCGGCGTGAAGCGCACGGTGAGGGTGCGGGAGTTGCCCGGTGGGATGGTCGTGCCGGCGGCGGGCTCGACGACGACGAAGGCCGGGTTGTCCGACGTGCTCGCGCCCAGCGTGAGGGTCGCGTCGCCGATGTTCACGAGCTGCGCCGTCTGGGTGACGGCGACGCCGACGGTGGTCTCGGGCATCGAGATGGACGGTGGGGCAATGACGAGGTCGCTCTGGCCCTCGCCTTCACCCTCGCCTTCGCCTTCACCCTCGCCCTCACCCTCTCCTTCACCGCCGACGGGGAGGCCGGCGACGCAGACGCCGTCGCGGCAGACCTGGCCGAAGCCGCAGTCGAGGTCGGCGGCGCACTCGGGGGCTGGCGCCGGCGGATTGATCTCGGTGGTGCAGTCACACGACGACGCCGGCGCCCCGATCGCCGCCAGCGTGCTGGCGACGTGGAGGAGCCGGCGTCGGAGGCGGCGCACGCTCAGCGACCCTGACGACGACGCGTCTGACGACGACGCAGCCCGGGGATGAGCAGCGCGCCGAGCAGCATGGCGACGGCGGAGGCGCCACCGTCGGCGGTGCTTGCACAGCCGAAGGCCTCGATGCGGCCCTGGCGCTCGCGCTCCTCGGCGAGGCGACGGCGCTCGATGACGACGTCGACGGCGGCGGGCTTGCTGACGTTGCCGGCGCGGTCGCGGGCGACGACGCGGACGCGGCGGGCGTCGACGTCGGCGAGCGCGAGGCGGTCGAGGGCGGCGAAGTCACCGACGGCGCCGTCGTCGAGCTGCCAGGCGTACTCGAGGTCGCCCTCGAGGGTGGCGTCGTCGCTGCCGAGGGCCACGACGAAGTCGCCGCGACGCTCGAGGCGGACCTGCGGGGCCATGCCGTCGACGTGGACCGTAAACGACGGGGCCTCGTCGGCGGGCTCGAGGCTGTTGGGGTCGTCGGCGAAGCGCGAGCGGACCGTGACCTCGTGCTCGCCGGTGAGGCGCAGCTTGCCGTCGCGGACGACGAGGACGCCGTTGCGGGCGACGAGCGGGCCACGCCAGGCGCCGAAGTCCACGCGGGCGAAGAATTCGCGCCCCTCGGCGTCGTCGACGTTCAGGTGCAGCTCGCCGGTGGGGATGACCGCGCGGGTGGTCGTGCCGAAGTCCTCGGCGTCGGGGACGCGCAGCAGGCCCTGGTCGTCGGCGAGGCGGAGGCCGGCGCCGCCGGCGGTGCGCGGCTGCGGCGGCGTGCTCGTCATCGCCAGGTAGACGTTGAGGACCTCACGCTGGTCGGCCGGCGCGGTCTCGATGCCCTGGAAGTCGATGAAGACCGGGATGCCGAGGAGGTCGGACAGCGTGCTGCCGATGTCGTAGTTGAACTCGAGGCCATCGCCGAGGGCCGCGTCGAAGGCGACGCCGACAAGGCTCTCGAGGACCTCGGTGAAGCTCACCCCCGGCAGCAGCTCGTTGAAGTTCTCGCGGAAGTTGCCGACGTTGGGGCCGTCGACCACGGCGATGCGTAGGGTCTCGGTGCCGGGCTCGTTGAAGACGGCGACCTCGAGGGAGATGTCGGCGGAGACAGCAAAGACGCGGCTGAAGCGCTCGAACATCAGCACGTAGAAGCCGACCTCGACGTCGGGCCAGGTGATGATGATGTGGCCCTCATCGACGGTGCCGGCGCCGTAGCTCACCACCGGCGGCTGGGCCGGGTTGAGGGTGACGATGGCCGGAGCGTTGGCGTCGGCGTACTGCTTGAGCTTGCCCTGCGTGAGGAGGTCGAGCGTCGCCGCCGAGAGCTGGAAGCCGCCGCCGGTGAGGCCGTTGATGGCGTCGGAGCTGATCTCGATGCACAGCGCGCCGGTGTTGTAGAGCGCGAAGAAGGTCTGGTTGATGGTGGCCTTCGAGACGCTGGCGCCGAGGTGGTAGGTCTCGGCGTTGAACGTGCCCGTCAGCGGCGTGACGATGTTCTGCGGCACGAAGAACTCGGTGCGGCCGCCGTAGAGGTCGCCGAACTCCAGACCCTCGATGGGACGGATGCACGGGTGCGGCACCGCCGAGCCGTCGCTCGTGTCGAGCGGCGGGGCGGCCTCGAAGCCACTCTTGAGGATGATGTCGATGCCGAGGGCGCCGCCGGCGGGGTTGTTCACGTCGAAGGCGTTGCCCGTCGGCGCGATGGCGAAGCCGAGGTCGAGGGCGCCCTCGGGCAGGATGCCGGGCGCGAAGGCGGCGATGTCGAGGCGACCGGAGGCCGACAGCGGCGCGCCGTCGACGTCCTCGAGGGCGCCGACGATGGCCTGCTCCATGATCGGCCCGAGGATGGGCTGCAGCACGCTCTCGAGGGCACCGCCGATGGTCAGGATGATGTCGGAGAAGAAGTCGACGGCGCCGCAGAGGGTCTCGCACTCGTCGTTGGCGCCGAAGGGGTCGCCGCCGCCGCGGTCGCTGCAGGTCGGCGAACAGCCCGGGGGCGCGCCGCCGTTGTCGCAGCCCTGCTGGTCGAAGATCGAGAACGACAGGTTGCCGGCGTTGGGCGGCACCTCGATCTCGAGGGAGCCGGCGCCGATGTCGCCGAGGTCGAAGTTCTCGATCTCGACGTCGATCTTGATGCACTCGCCGACGCCGCCGGCCTCGTCGCACTCGGCGCCGCGGCCGACGCGGGCGCGGATGAGCATCGTGAGGGACAGCTCGGTGACGATGCCGCAGTTCGGGTCGCCGGCGTCGCAGGCCGTGCCGATGATCTGACAGGCCGCGTTGGGGCTGAAGCCGACGACGTCGGCCTCGCCGAAGACGCGGGCATCGATGCCCACCGGCAGGTTCGTGACGCCGAGGCGGATGGCGTTTTCGGCGTCGTCGAGCTGCAGCGTCATGCGCTGGTCGAAGTCGGCGACGTCGATGAGGATGTTGGTCGGGTAGGTCTCTTCAGGACCCTGACCGAGCACGACACCCGGGTTGCCGGCGAGCAGCGTCGTCGGCGGCAGCGTGATCTGGATGGTGCCGGGCGAGCCCGGCCGCGCCGGGAACTGCCCGAGCAGGATCGTCTCGAGATTCTCCCGCAGGAAATCCAGACCGGCCTGCGTCATGCGCATGCGCACGCCGTTGTCGACGAACTGGGCGCCGTTGGGCACCGCCGCCGCCGACTGCGGGAAGGGGTAGGCGTCGGAGCAGCCGCTGCCACAGTTCAGACCGCCGCTGCACCCGAGGGTGGCGAGCAGCAGGCCGAGGGGAAGGGCACGCCGGATCGATCGCGTCATGGACGTCTCGTGAGAAATGGGCGCAGGCACGACGACGATTGAAGCAGGAAACGGCGCAGACGGCCAGCGGTCGGCCGTCGATCCGTCACGCGCCGCCGATGGGTGACGCGCCGTGTCGGAGATGCAGACGACGCACTGCGTCGGCGTCGCCCGCCACCGCCGCTCCGTCGCTGGTGGTCGTCGTCGTCAGAGTGTGACGCCGAACGGGGTGCCGGAGGCGCCGCCGACGCCGCCGTCGACCTTGAAGCTGGGCGCCTTCGGCCGCAGGACCCGCGCGTACTCGGCCAGCGCGATGCCCTGCATCGCCTGGGCGTAGGGCGCCGTGACGAAGATGCCGACGAAGAGCAGGAAGATCCCGAGCTGGGCGATGAGCCCGGCGAGCAGCACGGCGACGAACAGCAGCACGTACTGGGTGCCGCCCTCCTTCATGAGCTCCCACTGCCGCTTGAAGGCGATGCTCGGGAAGCGCTCACCGTCGACGATGTGCAGGAAGTTCACGGCGGGGCCGACGATGGCCGCGAGCCCCGACACGACGAAGATGCCGGCGGACATCGTGAGGATCAGCACCATCAGGACGTGCTCGACGGCGCCACCACCGCCTTCTCCGGCCGTCATGACGAGGGCGACGGCGGCGCCACCGAGCGTGCCCATCCCGCCGACGATGACGAGCATCAGGGGCAGCCAGGCGAGAAAGACCCGCCAGCCGGCGCCGATGTAGGAGAGGTTCGCCGGCGGCAGCGTGGTGTCGCCGTCGGCGTGGCGGTCGGCGATCGCCTTCGTCCAGCCCGACATGTTGAGGCCGCCGAGGATCGGGATGAGCGTGAGCAGCCCCATGACGAGGCACTTCGTGACCCACTGCGGGTCCTTCGCCGGCGCCGAGAGGATCAAGCCGATGTCGAGCTGCTCGGGACGATTCGCGGTCTGCATGGTGGCTCCCTGGCTGGTCATTCGTGTCAGCGCGGCGGACAGGTGAGGGTGGCGTCGGCGACGACGTCGACGTCGAGGGTGCAGCCGACGCTGCCCTCCGCGTCGACGAGGACCTCGATGTGGGCCTTGCCCTTTGGCAGGTTCGGCACGACGAGGGCGATGCGCCCGTCCTTGTCGGCGTTGCCGCGCACCGTGATGGGCGGCGTCGTCGGCGACGACGGGAAGGTGATGTTCGCCGTGACGCTGCCGTGCGGTGCACGCAGGGCCCGCACATAGGCGACGAGCGCCTTCACGAGGGCGGGCTTCTTCTTGAGGTCGGGGTTCGACGGCATCATCGGGCTGCGGCTCACGGCGGCGCCGCCGTCGAGGATGGCCTTCGCGATCTCGTCGTCGGTGACGGCGCCCTGCCAGATGACGTCGTCGAGGTGCTGCGGGTCCGGCTTCACGCGGCGGGCGCCGAAGCCATCGGCGGCGCCGGTGTCGCCGTGGCACATCGTGCAGCGCTGGGCATAGAGCCGCTTGCCCTCCTCGAGCTGCTTCGCCGGCGGCGGCGGCCGCGGCGGCGGTGGCTTCACGCCGGCGACCTCGACGGTGAGCGTCGCGCCGAAGGTGATCGGCGCGCGGCCGAGGGGCGGCAGCGTGATGGCCGGCGACTGGGCGGGCAGGGCAATGGCGAGGACAAGACCGAGCATCGGCGTTGGACTCCGTCGTCAGCGGGGGGCATGGCGTGGGGGCTTCGGGGGCTTCTTCTTCGACGGCGTGGTGGTCGGCGCCGGCGTCGGCACCGGCGGCGGCGTGGCGGGCGTCGTCGGTGTGGCGGTCGTCGTCGGCGCTGTCGTTGGCGCGACCGCGACGGCGGTGCCGCGGCGGCGGTCGAGGCGGCCCACGACGTCGGTCATGTAGCGCTCGGCGTCGACGCGGCCGCCGGGTGGCAGCGCCGCGAGGGCGGCGACGCGGGCCGGTGACGACGGGTGGGCCTTGCCGAACGCCGTCGGCGGCGCGAGCCGCTGCAGGGCCGTGCGCAGGGCGGTGGCGTCGAAGCCGGCGGCCACGAGGGCGGCGGCGGCGTGCGCATCGGCGTCGAGCTCCGACGGGTGGGCGTTGTCGCGGGTGGCGGCGGCAGCGGCCACGGCGACGAGGACGGCGGCGTCGTCGGGGCCCGGCTTCTCCTGGCTGAGCGCGGCGGCGGCCCGCTCGGCGAGGTCGGCCGGCTCGTCGAGGGCGGCGGCGACATGGCCGAGGCGCTGGTGGGCGTGCAGGTGGGCGATGACGGCGGCGAGCTCGGCGTCGCTGCCGAGGCGCCACAACAGGCCCGTCGTCAGCACCACCGTCCCGTCGGGCAGGGCGAAGCCATGCACCGCGCCGCTTTCGGCGACGACGACGACGTCGACGGGAGCACCGGTGCCGGGCGCGAGGTCGGCGCCGACCCGCTTCACGCTCGCGACGACGTCGGTGTGGGCGAGTGGGCCGCCCCAGCCGGCCATCCCGTCCCGACGCCAGGCGGCGGCGAGGGCGCGCTGGGCCTCGTCGTCGAAGCGGAGGGAGCGTTCGACGTCGGGGCCGCCGACCGCGATGGCGATCAGGGCCACGACGGCGCCGGCGCCGCCGGCCGCGCCGAGCAGCACCCGTCGGGGGGCGCCGGTGAGGGCCTCGAGGCGGGCGAGCAGCGACGGGGACGTGACGGCCTCGACGGCGACCGGCGCCTCCACCGCAGCGGGAGGCTCGCTGTCGGCGAGCCGTCGGCTCGGCGGGCGGGTCGGGTCGGCCTTCGGCGGCAGCCACGCTGGCGGCAGCTCCGTCGGCGCCGACACCGGGGCCTCCGACGGCTTGAGGACGTTGAGGCGACGGCGGCCTCCGACCCGCTCGGGCAGCGGGGCGTCCTCGACGGGCCGCAGGCGACGCGAGTCCGCCCGGCGACCGGCCGGGTTGTCGTCCACCACGCGGGGGCGGGACCGCCCATCGTCCGTCATGCCCGGCAGTGTAGCCCGGGGGCCGGCGGCGCGGGGGCCCGGTCAGCCGAAGCGGACGCTCCGCATCGACAGGGAGCCGGCGTCGAAGCCGACGGTCGGCCAGCTCACGTCGTCGTCGCCGGCGGCCCCGACGGCGTAGAGCAGTGGCAGCCAGTGATCCGGCGTCGGGTGGTTGCGGTGCCCGTCGTCGGTCTCGCCGAGGCGCAGCAGGCCGCGCCGGTCCCGCTGCGTCAGGGCGTCGGCGACGTCGCGGTCGAAGCGGGTCGCCCAGTCATGGGTCGAACGGTCGCCCCGACGGAGCTGCGCCATCGCCTCACGCAGATTGTGGGTGATGCTGCCGGTGCCCATCACGAGCACGCCCTCGTCGCGCAGCGGTGCGAGGGCGCGCCCGATCTCGAGGTGCGTCGCCGCCGGCAGCCGGCCATCGATGCTGAGCTGGATGACGGGGATGTCGGCGCGCGGACGCAGATGCACGAGGACGCTCCACGTGCCGTGGTCGAGGCCCCAGTCGCTGCGGGCCGTCGCGGCCGGCGTCGTCTTCACGAGGGAGAGCACCCGCGTGGCGAGGTCGCTGCTGCCCTTCGCCGGGTACTGCACCTCGAAGAGGGGACGGGGGAAGCCGCCGAAGTCGTGGATGGTCTCGGGCGCGGCGTTGCCGGTGACGAAGGTGCCGGCGACGTACCAGTGGGCCGAGATGCTGAGGATGGCCTTCGGCTGCAGCGTCTCGCCGAGGGCCCGCCAGCCGCGGCTCCACGGGTTGTCCTCGATGGCGTTCATCGGGCTGCCGTGGCCGACAAACAGCACCGGCTGGCGCGTTGACGACGACGAAGAGGGCGCGGGCGACGACGTGGACATCGGGACCTCCGGCGCGGCGTCGCGGGGCTGGCATCCCGTCGCGGCGAGGGTGGCGCTGCTGACGAGGAAGGCGCGGCGGGACTGGCGCATGACACCATCCTAGCCACGAAGCGGACTATAGTCCACTTTGATCCGCCGTCGTCGGTGGTTCAGTAGACGTTGTACTTCGCGCGCAGGGCCTCGTGCTCCTCGGCGTTGCGCGACGGGCGCAGGACCTTGTTGGCGTCGTGGAGGTAGTAGAGGAACTCGCTCTTCGCCGGCCGCAGCGCGGCCTGCAGGCTCGACACCGTCGGGGCGCCGATGGGCGTCGGCGGCAGCCCGACGATGTGGCGGCTGTTGTACGGGTCGCTCTTGTCGCGCAGGTGCTTGAGGAACTCCGTGCGGTCGTTCCACTCGGCGAGTTCGTAGCGGCTCGTGGCGTCGACGCCGAGCGGGAACTTCATGTCGATGCGCTTCCACAGGATGCCGGCGACGAGCGGGCGCTGGGCGGGCACGGGCTCCTCGCGTTCGAGCATCGAGGCCATGGTGACGACGTCGTGGAGGCTGCGGCCGCTGTTGTCGATCTCGTCCTTGTGGGGGGCGTAGAAGCGCTCGACGAAGGTGTCGAGCTGCCGCTGGATGAGGGCGTCGACGCTGAAGCCCTCGACGACGATGCGGTAGGTCTCGGGGTAGAGGTAGCCCTCGAGGCCCTTGCCGGGCAGGGGAAACGGCGCCTTGAAGCGCGACGGATCCTTCGCAGCGGCGATGTAGGCGCCGGGCTTGATGAGGCCCTTCTCGACGAGCGCCGCGTCGGTGTCCCGCAGCCGCCAGCCCTCGATCATGGCGAAGGGGACGTCGTCGGCCTTCGGGGCCTTCTCGAGGGCCGCGGCGATCTCGGGGATGGTCATGCGCGGCGACAGGGTGTGCTTGCCGGCCTTGGCCTTGAGACCACCGCGCTGGCGCAGATGCCACCGCCAGAACAGCACGTCGGTGATCAGGCCCTCGTCCTTGAGCTTCTGCCCGAGGGCCTGGCCGGTGCTGCCCTTCTCGATGACGAAGGTGACGTCGGCAGCGTCGGCCGGGCCCACCGCGCCCCGGGCGCCGGCGTTGATCCACATCCAGGCGCCACCGGCGCCCACGAGCACCAGCACGACGACGACGGCGACGGCCACCAGCAGCTTCTTCATCATGGCCTCGCAGTATCGTGGCGGGCAGCGCCGGACCAGAGGCACGCTGGCGACGGCGACGGCGACGGCAACGCCCGTCCGGGAAAAAAGAACCCCCCGAGGTATCGGGGGGTTCACTGGTTGGGGAACTAGGATTCGAACCTAGATAAACGGAATCAGAATCCGTTGTCCTGCCGTTAGACGATTCCCCAACAAGGAGTCGGACTGCTGTGCAGGACGTGCGTTACCTATCGGCTTGGTCGGCGACCTGTCAATGGGCGTTTGCGTGTCGCTACCGGGCAGTGGTGCCGCTGCGTCCCGGCGGGCCGTGACGTCGGCCCGGCGGTGGGGCACACCTCCGATCATGGTGCGGGTCATCGCGGGCATCGTCGCAGTCGTCGCTCTGGTCGGGATGGGGTGCGCGACCGCGCGCGGTCACGTCGAGGCCGGGCGCCTGGAGCAGGGCTGCCTCGCCGTCGAGCGGGCGCCGTCGCCCCTGATCGACGACGACGGCCCGGCCCTGGCCTCCCGCATCCGCCGTCGGCTCGAGGGTTCGATCCACGCTCGCGCCGTCCCCCACGCCGAGCTCGTCTCTATCGCGCGCGCCGCCGACACCGCCGGCGCGACCGACGTCGCCGTCCGCGAGGCGCCCGCCTTCGTCGAGGTCTCCGTTGTCGGCGACGGCGTGCTGCAGCTCCGCTCGGTCACGCTCATCAACGGCGAGGGCACGCGCCTGCAGGCGCCGGTGGTCGGCGAGGCCGTCGTCCTCGACCTCGTCGGCGCGCCGCCGCCGCCGCCGCCGGTGGTCCACACGTCGACGCACACGCCGGGGCCCTTCGAGGCCCTCATGAAAGGGCTCGGCATCGCCATGATCGGCCTGCCCCTGTCGATCGCCACCCTCGGCGCCATCCCGCCGGACCTCGGCGGCGCCCTCAGCCCCACCGCGACGACGACGTCGACGTGGACGACGGAGCACCCCGAGCAGGCGGCGTGGCAGCAGCGCCCCGACGTGCAGGCCGCGGCCCGGCTCGGGGCGTTCTTCGGCGTCGGCCGGGCGACCTGCGCCGGCGGGCGCTGTCGGCAGGTCCTGCAGGTCGCCCGCGGCGAGCATTGGCAGAAGGCCGAGCTGGCCGTCTCCCTCGGCGTCGGTGACTGCGCCATCGACGACGTCGTCACCGTCGACCTCGGCCCCGCCGTCGCCTTCAAGGACACGCCCGCCGACGACGGCCAGTGGGGCCGCTTCTGGGATGAGGGGCTCGGCCTGCGCCCGGTCGTCGAGGACATTGGCGACGGCGTCGAGGGCTGCGTCGAGTGCGTCGGCGTCTGCACCGGCTGCTGACCCGACCGCGCCGGCAGACGTCCATCCGCGCCGACCCGATCACCCGGACACCCGGAATGCGCTGGAGATCCGGCCATCTGACTTCAATGCTTGACGCATATATGTGGTAGGCATATATGTCTAATGCAGAGAAGGTGGACGCCATGACGAAGCGGCAGCAGCGACAGGACGGACGGGGCAGCGAGGCCGAGCGGGCCTTCCTCGCCGCCTACCGCCTCGACCAGTTCGAGCGCCCCTCGGTGGCGGTCGACGTCGTCGTCCTCACCGTCGAGGCCGGCGCCCTGCACGTCGCCCTCTACGAGCGGCCCGCCCACCCCGACCAGGGGCGGCTCGCGCTCCCCGGCGGCTTCGTGCGCCTCGACGAGTCCCTCGACGCCGCCGCCCGCCGGCTGCTCGCCGACAAAGCCGGCCTGCGCGACGTCTTTCTCGAGCAGCTCTACACGTTTGGCGACCCGGGCCGCGATCCGCGGGGCCGCATCGTCACCGTCGCCTACGTCGCCCTCGTCGACGCCGGCCGCTTCCACGCCGCCAGCTGTGGTGAGGCGGGGCTGCTGCGTCGGCGGGTGTCGGTGCCGTGGCCCGGCGAGACCGGCGGCCCCGTCGAGGTCGTCGACGACGACGGCGCTGCCTCCGAGCTGGCCTTCGATCACGACTCGATCCTCGGCATGGCCGTGAAGCGCCTGCGCGGCAAGCTCGACTACACGCCGGTGGGCTTCCAGCTCCTGCCCGCCGAGTTCACGCTGCGTCAGCTGCAGGACATCCACGAGACCGTGCGCGGTGAGTCCGTGAACAAGGACTCGTTCCGTCGACGGATGCTGGCGTCGGGCCACCTCGAGGCCACCGGCACCCACGAGCAGAACGTCACCTGGCGACCCGCCGAGCTCTATCGCTTCGTCCGCCGTTCGGCGGTGTGAGGAGGACCGATGTCGAAGCCCGCCCGTCAGTCTTCGGCCACGACGAACCGCACCGACCTCAAGGTGTCTCGCCCGTCCACGCCTGCATCCCCTCCGGCCGCGCCGTCTCCGACGACGACGCGACCCGACACCCCGGCTGCGGCCAGCGCCGTCGCCGTCACCAAAAAGGAGCGCGCCATGGTCATCGACGTCAGCCGCCTGCTCTTCGTGCGTCATCTGCGAGCCGAGCCCACCTCGCATGTGCTGTTCTTCAAGGATGGCGCGCTCAAGCGCAGCGGCGCCGGGCTCGCGTTCTGGTTCATGCCGCTCGGGGCCTCGATCAGCGTCGTGCCCCTCGACGACCGCGAGCTGCCCGTGCTCTTCAAGGGCCGGTCGGCCGACTTCCAGGACGTCGTCGTCAACGGCGCCGTCGTCTGGCGCGTCGCCCGCCCCGAGGACGTCGCCCGCCGCGTCGACTTCTCCGTCGACAGCGACGCCGGCACCTATACGAAGGAGCCCCTCGATCGCATCGCGGCGACGATCACCCAGCTGGCCGGTCAGCTCGCGTCGACGTTCCTCATGACGACGTCGCTGCGGGACATCCTGAAGGACGGCATCGAGGTCATCCGCGGCGTCATCCACAGCGGCCTCATCACCGATCCGGGGCTCGCCGGCATGGGCGTCGAGATCGTCGCGGTGCGGGTGGCGTCGGTGCTGCCGACGTCGGAGATGGAGAAGGCCCTGCAGATGCCGACGCGGGAGAAGATCCAGCAGGAGGCCGACGAGGCCACCTTCGCCCGCCGCGCCCTCGCCGTCGACAAGGAGCGCGCCATCCAGGAAAACGAACTCGGCAACCAGATCGAGCTGGCCAGGCGTGAGGAGCAGCTCATCGCCCAGCGCGGTCAGAACGAACGCCGCCGCGCGACCGAGACCGCCGAGAGCAAGCGCATCGAGGCCGAGGCCGCCGCGAAGAACGTGAAGCTCAATGCCGTGGCCCAGGCCGAGAGCATCAAGGTCCTCGAGGAGGCGAAGGTCAACGCCGAGAAGGAGCGGATGGACATCTACCGCGACCTGCCGTCGTCGGCGATGATGGGCCTCGCCGCCCGCGAGCTGGCGGGCAAGCTCCAGACCATCGAGCACCTCACGCTGAGCCCCGACATGCTGGGCTCGATGCTCCAGCGCGTCCTTGGCGCCGGTGCAAAGAAGCTCGAAGCCGAGTGACCCGACGGGGCCACCTCACCCCCGCTGCCGCGCGCCCCTTTCCAGCTTCGTGGAGAGGGGCTCCCCGGCGTCGACGTCGACGTCGACCTGCCAGGAGGACCAGATGAGCCGCATCGCCCGCAGCCTGCCGCCCCGCGCCGTCATCGTGACCCGGCCCACCGACCTCGACCAGCTGCTGCTGCGCCACGGCACGCGGGCCCAGGCGCGCTTCTTCCTCGAGAGCCGCGGGCAGAAGCTCGAGGACGTCGTCGCGCGTCACGATGTGCAGCAGGAGGCCGTGCATGTGGTGTCGCAGGCGGTGCCGATGGCGTGGCGGCGCACGGCGGTGACGCGCGCCGACCTCGATCGCTTCCTGTTCGAGGCCGACGACGTCGTCATCGCGGTGGGGCAGGACGGCCTCGTCGCCAACGTCGCCAAGTACCTCTCCGGGCAGCCGGTGATCGGCGTGAACCCGTCGAAGCAGCTCTTCGACGGCGTGCTCGTGCGCCACGCGCCGACGGCGACGAAGACGCTGCTGTCCGAGGTGCAGGATGGTCGGCCGACGGAGGCGCGGACGATGGCGCAGGCGACGACGTCGGACGGACAGAAGCTCGTGGCGCTCAACGAGATCTTCGTCGGCCATCGCACGCACCAGTCCGCGCGCTACCGCATCATGTTTGCGTCCCGCGAGGAGCGGCACAGCTCGTCGGGCCTGATCGTCTGCACGGGCACCGGCGCCACCGGCTGGGCCCGCAGTGTGTCGATCCGTCGTCAGGGCTGCGCGACGTTGCCGGAGCCGCTGTCGCCGGATCTCACCTTTCTCGTGCGCGAGCCATGGCCGAGCGTGCGCACCGGCACCGACGTCGCCGACGGCCGCTTCGGGCCCGACGATCGGCTCGTGATCACGTCGGAGATGAACGACGGCGGCGTGGCCTTCGGCGACGGCATCGAGGCCGACGCGCTCGACCTGCCCTATGGCCAGGTGGTCACCATCGGCGCGGCGCCGGTGCCGCTGCGCCTCGTGACCTGAGTTCAGATCGCTTCGTCGACGACGAAGCGGCGCCACCACAGGCAGAAGACGAGGGCGGTGTAGAGGGGCAGGCCGTGGTCGGCCTCGCCCCGGCGGTGCTGGTCGAGCACGCGGCGGATGACGCCGACGTCGACAGGGCCCTCGCTGACGACGTCTCGACCCAGCTCGGCGAGGAGCAGATCGCCGAGCGCGCCCTTGAACGCGGCGCCGACGGGGACCGAGAAGCCACGCTTCTTGCCCTTCGCGATCCGCGTCGAGACGTGGGCGTCGACGTGACGGCGCAGGACCTTCTTGGTCTCACCGGTCGGCGAGATGAGCAGCGACGACGGCAGCGAGAGGGCGAAGTCGATGAAGTCCGGGTCGAGGAAGGGCACCCGCACCTCGAGCCCGTGCCGCATCGAGGCCCGATCCACCTTCACGAGCATGTCGGCCGGCAGGTAGTGCGTGAGGTCGCCGATGAGCAGGCGCTTGAGCAACGTGTCGCCCCAGGCCTCGTCGACGGCGCGGGCGTAGCGATCGAGGGGACGGCCGTCGACGTCGGCGTGGCGCAGCAGCGGCCGGCGGACGTCCTCGTCGAAGTAGATCCGGAACGCCGCGAAGTCCTCGCCGGGGCCGCGCTCGGCGGCGCCGAGGAAGCGCAGCGCGAAGTCCCGCAGGCTGTAGCGCGTCGTCGTCGCCGGCAGCGCCTTCGCCGTCGTCATCGCCAGCGAGCGCAGGGCCGATGGCGCGTGCCGCCAGCCGCGGGCGAGGTAGGCCGCGATGTAGGTCGGATACCCACCGAGGATCTCGTCGGCGCCGTCGCCCGACAGGGCCACGGTGACGTGTTGGCGCGTCAGCGCGCACAGGCGATCCACCGCGAGCATCGATGCGTCGCCGAGGAGGTCGTCGTTGGTCTCGGCGACGGCGAGGACCGTGTGGGCGAGGTCGAGGTCGACGCGCTCGCTGTGGTGGGTGGCGCCGAGGACGGAGGCCGTGTGGGCGGCGTCGTCGCTCTCGTCGAAGCTGGCCTCGGTGAAGCCCATCGAGAACGTGCGCACGGGGCCGGCCTTGCGCATGGCGTGCACCACGCTCGACGAGTCGAGGCCGCCCGAGAGGAAGGCACCGAGCGGCACGTCGCTCACGAGCTGGGCCTGCACCGACGCGCTGAGCCGGGTGTCGAGCTCGGCCACGGCGTCGTCGAGGGAGATCTTCTGCTCGCGGGCGACCGGGCGCCAGTAGTGCCGGAACGCCGGCGCCGACGTCGTCGACGTCGCCGCCATCGTCATCGTCATCGTCGTCGCCGGCGCGAGCTGATCGATGCCGAGGAAGGGCGTGAGCTGCGGCGGCACCCAGGCGTGGGCGAAGAAGCAGTCGAGGGCCTCGGGGTTCGGGCGGCGCGGGACGCGCGGGTCCTTGAGGATGGCCTTCAGCTCGCTGGCGAACCAGAAGAGCCCGTCGTCGAGGCGATAGAAGAGCGGCTTGATGCCGGTGTGGTCGCGCGCGACGAAGACGTTGTCGGTGTCGCGGGTGGTGTCGACGACGACGAAGGCGAAGATGCCGTTGAGGCGGTCGACGCAGCGGGCGCCCCACTGGCGATAGGCGGCGAGCAGCACCTCGGTGTCGCCGCTCGTCGAGAACGTGTGACCGAGCTGCTCGAGCTCACGGCGCAGCGTGCGGAAGTTGTAGATCTCGCCGTTGAACACGATGGCCAGGCCATCGCGCACCATCGGCTGGTCCGACGCCGCCGTCGGATCGATGATCGCGAGGCGGCGATGACCGAAGGCGACGTCGTCGGTGCGCCACACGCCGCGCCCGTCGGGGCCGCGGCGGGCGAGGGTGTCCACCATGAGGTCGAAGCGGGCCGCGTCGGGCAGGCGCCGCCGCCGCTGGAGGTCGATGACGCCGGCGATCCCACACATGGATGACTACCCCTGCGGCGGGCGCAGCATGCTCTGCCACGCGTCGTCGGGAGCGCTGCGCTCGAGCAGGTCGATGCGCAGCGCCGAGATCTGGTCGGCGACGATGCCGAAGCAGAAGACGATGACGCCGACGACGCTCAGCAGCTCGGCGAGGACGGGGAAGCCGCGCCCCGTCGTCAACGCCATCAGCAGGCCGTAGCCGATGCCGAGGAAGAAGAAGAAGCCGGCGACGATGGCGAAGGCCTTGAACGCCTGGAACAGGAACAGGATCCGCATCATCAGATGCAGCGTGCGCATACCGTCGCGCACCTGCTTCACGGTGCTCTTACCGACGCGCTGGTCCACCGTGATCGGGTGGAAGGCGAAGTGGCGGTTGCGCTTGATGAACAGCAGCGTCGTCGTCGTCGACGCCGAGAAGCCGTCGGGCAGCAGCGGGAGATAGGCGAGCAGCTGCTGGCGCCGGAACAGCCGCAGACCACAGTTGATGTCGGGGATGTGCTGCTGGGCGACCGAGTTGGCGACGAAGCCGAGGACCTTCTTGCCGGCGACGCGGCTCTTCACGACCGCGGACTGGGCGGTGCGGGCGCCGAGGACGGCGTCGTAGCCCTCCTTGACGGCCTCCTCGTAGATGCTGGCGAGGTCGCTGGCGCGGTGCTGGCCGTCGGCGTCGAACCAGGCCACGTAGGTCGTCGACGCGAGCCGCGTGCCGCTCTTGATGCCGGCGCCGTAGCCCTGATTGCGCTTGTGGCGGAACACGCGCACGCGCGGCTGGAAGCGCTTCACGACCTCGGAGGTCTTGTCGGTGGAGCCGTCGTCGATGACGATCACCTGGGCACCGGCGAGGCGGGGCTCGGCGAGCAGCACCTCGAGCGTCGGCGGCAGGCCCTCCTCCTCGTTGTAGGCGGGGATGAGGATGGTGAGGTCCGACGCCGGCAGGGCCGTCTCGCCGGTGGTCGGGCGCGTCGCCGACGTCGCAGTGGAGCTCGTGGTCATGGGACTGGCACCGCCTCGAAGACCTGGCGCACGATGTCTTCGGGCTTCACCTCTTCGGCCTCGGCCTCGAAGGTGAGGGGCACGCGGTGGCGCAGCACGTCCATGCCGATGGCCTTCACGTCGTCGGGGATGACGAAGGCGCGGTGGTTGAGGAAGGCGTGGGCGCGGGCGGCGAGGTTGAGCGCGATGGTGGCGCGCGGCGAAGCTCCCGAGCGGATGAGCGGCTTGAGGCCGGCGAGCTTCTTCGCGAGGGGGCCCTGGACGTTGTCCGGCTCGCGGGTGGCGAACACGAGGTCGACGATGTAGCGCTTCACCTTCTCGTCGACGTAGAGCTGGCGCACCGTCTGGGCTGCGGCCTCGAGGTCCTCGGGCCCGATGATGCCCGGGGTCACCGCCGAGAGCGGGTCGCGCGGGCCCTCGGTGATGCGGTCCATGATGAGCCGCTCCTCGGCGCGCGTCGGGAAGCCGACGACGACCTTGAGGAGGAAGCGATCCACCTGGGCCTCGGGCAGGGGGTAGGTGCCCTCCTGCTCGACGGGGTTCTGCGTCGCCATGACGAAGAAGGGGCGCGGCAGGTCGAAGGTCTCGCGGCCGATCGTGACCCGGCGCTCCTGCATCGCCTCGAGGAGGGCCGACTGCACCTTCGCCGGCGCGCGGTTGACCTCGTCGGCGAGCAGCAGGTTCGTGAACACCGGTCCACGACGGGGCAGGAACTCCCGCTTCTCGGGATCCCACACCGAGGTGCCGGTGAGGTCGCCCGGCAGGAGGTCCGGCGTGAACTGCACCCGCTTGTCGTCGAGCTTGAGGGCCCGCGCCAGCGTCGTCAGCGTCAGCGTCTTGGCGAGGCCGGGCACGCCCTCAAGCAGCACGTGGCCGCCCGTGAGCAGACCGATCAGCACCCGCTCGACCATCTGCTTCTGGCCGACGACGACCTTGCCGACCTCGAAGACGACGCGGTCGGCGAAGGCGGAGCGGGTCTTCACCTCGGCGGTGAGGGCCTCGATGTCGGCAGCGGCGCGAGGGCCGGTGGACGACGACGACGGAGCGGTCTCGGACTCGGCAGCGCTCATGGGGCTCCTCAGCGGGACGAGACGAGCAGGCCGTCCTTGACGACGAAGTCCTCGGCGACGGCGGCGGGCAGGGCCTTCGTCGGGTCGATCGCGATCTGGAGCCGCGACATGAGGCCGGCGACGTGGCGCAGCACCCGCGCCGAGCGGGTCTCGTCGACGACGGCCTCGCGCGCCTTCTCGGCGACGGCAGCGAGGGTGTCGGCGTCCCCGCCGACGTGGTGCTCGCAGCACTCCCAGGCGGCGAGCTGGACCTCGTCGGCGTGGTCGTTCACGTAGGGCAGCACGGCGGCGACGACGCTGCGGTCACCGCCGTCCTTGAGCTGGTTGATGAGCTCGGCCTTGCCGACGGTGGTGCGGTGGTCCTCGGGCGGGCGCTTCTGCAGGGCGGCGACGAGGTCCTTGAGCCACGCCTCCGTCGACGGCGAGAGCTTGCGCAGGGTGCGGGCGGCGAAGGCGACGTGGTCCTCGACGGCGAGGAAGTCGCGCACGGCCTCCTTCGCGAGCTCGCCGCGGGTGGCGAGCTCATCGGCGAGCCAGCGCTTCTCCTCCTCGTCCCAGTGGGGCGACTGCACGACGACGGTGAAGCGCTTGAGGACGGCGCCGTAGCTCTCGCGGGTCCCCATGGCGAGCAGCTTGTCCATCGCCTCACGGCGGTACTCGGGCTGGGCGTAGCGCTCCTTCACCCGCAGCATGAGCTTGTCGACGGCCTTCGGCCCCGACTTGTCGCCGCCAAACAGTGAATCGAGAAACCCCATACCGCGCCTCCATGGACACGCCCGTCGACGATGCACACGGCGGGCTGCCTGCCCATAGGGAACGCCGGCGGGACCTGCAACAGAGACGACGCCCTGCGTGGAACAGGTGTGGAACGGGGCCCGCTCCGGCGACCCGGCCGGGCGCGATATCGCCGGGTGTTGGGCTCAACTGTCTGGATTTCAATGTGTTTTGCGCTCCACCCCTCGCCGGGTCCGTCCCGTCATGGCAGAACCCGGGCATGCCCCCGCCGCCACAGGCCCGTCCGTCTCCCACCGAGCTTCCGGGCCGGGCGCTTCGCCTCGTGAAGCGCCTCGTCGCCACGCATCGCCCGTCGATGCAGGTGCAGACGCCGGCGCCGTCGACGTGGCGGAAGGACGGCGTCACGGTGAGCTGCCTCGGCCACGCCACCTGCCTGCTGTCGCTGCAGGGCACGATGGTCCTCACCGATCCGGCCCTCCTCGAGCGTGTCGGCGTCGAGCTGCCAGGCGAGGCGACCCTCGGACCGGCGCGGGTCACCCGGCCCGCCCTCACGATCGCCGAGCTGCCCACCATCGACGTCGTCGCCGTCTCCCATGCCCACGCCGACCACATGGACGTGGCGACGCTGACGCGCCTCGCCTGGAAGGCGCGGGTCCTCATCGTGCCGCGCGGCACCCGCGACGTCGTCGCCGGCTGCGGCTTTGCCGACGTGCGCGAAATCGCCGTCGGCGAGCGCATCGAGGTTGCCGGCGTCGTCGTGCGGGCGGTGCCCGTCGCCCACTACGGCCGTCGCCACGCCCTCGATCGGACGCCGGGGCGCGGCTACCACGGCTACATCTTCGAGCGCGGCGGGCGGCGCGTGTTCTTTGGCGGCGACACGGCCCACACGGTCTTTCCCGCCGACGTCGCGCCCGACGGCGTCGACGTGGCCTGCTTCGGCATCGGCGCCTACCAGCCCTTCGTCTGGAACCACGCGACGCCGGAGCAGGCGTGGGACATGGCGCGGCAGCTGCGGGCCCGCTACCTGCTCCCCATGCACCACTCGACGTTCATCCTGTCGGACGAGCCCGTCGACGAGCCGCTCCAGCGGCTGCTGCAGGTCGCCGGCCCCGACGTCGATCGCGTCGTCGCCCGCGCCTTCGGCGAGGCGTTCGAGGTGCCTGCCAGCGGAGGAGCCCCATGAGCCTGCCCTCGTCCACCGTCGTCCCGGTCCGCCCGTCGGCGTGGCCCCTGCAGGGGCGGACCCACTGCGGCGCCTACGCCGTCAAGGCGATCCTCGCGGCCTATGGTCTCGACGACACCGAGGCGCCGGCGGAGCTGCACACCCACCCGATCTCGCGGCTCACCGGCTCCAGCGTGTCGCGCGACTACTACCCCGGCATCCTGCGCTCCTACGGCCTCGTCGCTCGCGCAAAGAACGCCGACCGCGGCGACGACGCCTTCAAGATCGACACCCTCAAGCGCGAGCTCGCCGTCGGCCGGCCGCTCATCCTCAGCGTCGCCAACGCCTTCTCCCGCAGCTCCGGCGGTGCGTCGCCGCTCAAGGCCCTCGTGGCGAGCCACTGGATCTCGCTGTGGGGCTACGACGACGCCCGCGGCGTGTTCCACACCTACGACCCCCTCGTGTCGGCGGACCAGGCCGACGCCGACGCGCCGATCGGCAACAAGGATCGCGCCTACGACGTCGTGCTGCGCATCTGGCCCGGCTCGCACCTCTCCCGTCGCCTCCTCGGCAGCTACGCGTGGATCCACATCGCCGATCCCCGTCGCGCCTGGCCTCCGCCGCGCGGCTGACGGCGGCCTTTGACGCTGCGGGCAGGGGTTGGTAGCGCCGCACCCCATGTCGTCGACGGAAGACCCGCCCGCCCCCACGCCCGAGCCCGCCGACGCGGGAGCTGCGGCGGCGTCGCCCACGCCGTCTGCCCCGAGCGACGTCGCCAGCCCGGTCGCTGCATCGTCCGAGCCGGCCGACGCGCCCGCTACCGCCGCCGCCGCCGAGCCGTCTCCGTCGGCCACGCCGCCGCCGTCCCCGCCGTCCCCGCCTCCCCCGGCGCCGTTGTCGGCGATGCGGGTCGAGTCGTCGGGGTGGCTGCCGACGACGCTGGCCGGTCGGGTCGCCGCCGTCGTGTGCTTCGTCGCCCTGACCGCCTACTGCGTGGCGACGATGTCGCAGCGCCTGGCCGGCTTCTTCGACCCCTGGTCCGCCGACGGCGACCAGGCCCAGGCGGTCTGGCAGTACTGGCGCTACCACATCAGCGGCCTGTTCCCGTCGGGTGACTTCCTCACGGACTACGCGTTCAAGATGCACGCCCCGCCGGTGTGGTGGGTGTTGATGGCCTCGGGCTCGATCTTCTTCGAGCCCGTCGTGGTCGCGAAGTTCTGGAACATCGTCGCCTACGCCGCGACCCTGCTCATCACGATCGTGGGCATCGGTCGCCGCTCCAACGTCTTTGTTGGCATGGCCGCGGCCTTCATGCTCGCGCGCAACGTCGACTTCTCGACGATCATCGCCGGTGGCTACGCGCGCTCGTTCGGGCCGATGCTGACGATGCTCTTCCTCGCCGTGTTCCTCAGTGGCCGACACCGCCTCGCTCTCGGCGTGCTCGTCTTCCAGGCCGCGTTCTATCCCTCCGTCGTCATCCCCTGCGGCATCGCCTACGGCCTCTACACGGTCGTCGCCGGTCCGATGCCGGTGCGCCTGCGTCGCATGGCCGGGATGTTCGTCGCCGGTCTGCTCATCATCGCGCTCGGCAAGAGCCAGGACATCGGCGCGCCGACGTGGTGGGGCCCGCTCGTCACCCTCGAGGAGGCCTCGAAGATGGAGGTCTGGGGGCCGGGTGGTCGTGTGCCCGAGACGCCGCTGCGCCCGATGTCGGTGGAGCTCGAGAAGAACACCGCGCGCGCCTGGCGTGTGTCGGGCGACATCGTCAACGACGAGGTCACGACGATGGTGCGCCGCCGCCTGCCGGAGCTGCCGCTGGCGCTCTTTGGCGTGGGGATCATCGCCTTCGTCGGCGTCGCGATCCGCCGTCACCGACGGGGCGAGGCCGTCATCGATCCCTTCCCGTGGCAGATCCCGTTGCTCTTCGCGGCGGCGCTCGCGGCCTATGTCCTCGCCCGCCAGCTGGCCTTCCGGCTCTACCTGCCCTACCGGCCGCTCCAGCACGTCGTGCCGTACATGTTCTACGCGACGATGGCGCTGCTGCCGTGGGCGCTGCTCATCAACCTCATGCCGCGGCGTCGCACGCTCGCGACGGTCCTCGCCGTCGCCATCGCGGTGCTGCCGAACCTCCTGATCTTCGGCGACGGCTTCGAGCGCGGCCCGACGACCTACGTCAGCTACAGCTGGAACAAGAACCTCTACGAGCGCCTGCGCCGCCTGCCAAAGAACGTGATGGTCGCCGGCGACTTCACGAACACGTCGAGCGCGCCCCTTTTCGGTCACGTCCTCGTCTTCGTGAACAAGAACCTCGCCCATCCCTTCCGGCTGGGCTTCTGGGCCGAGGCCGAGCGTCGCATCCACGAGACCTACAAGGCGCTCTACGCGACGTCCCTCGACGAGGTCCTCGCCTTCGCCGAGCGCGAGAAGATCGACTACCTCGTGTGGCAGAAGAACATCCACATGCAGCCGGACAAGCGGCTCTTCCGCCCCGTCAAGCGGCCCATCGATGCGCTCTTCCAGAAGAACAAGCGCATCGGCTTTGCCCTTGCGAAGCCCCTGCCGAAGGAGGCCATCGCGTTCCGTGACAACGACACGGTGCTGCTCGACCTCAAGAAGCTCGCCGCGCTGAAGGCGGCCGGCAAGCTGACGACGACGGAGCCGACGTCGCCGACGCCGCCGACGACGCCGACGACGCCGACGACCGAGCCGACAACGCCGACGCCGACGACGCCGACGGCGGCGCCGACCGAACCGGGGTCGGTCGTGGCGCCGAAGGCCTCGGTGCCGCGGGACGGCAAGCTCACGCCGCGCCGCTGGCCCGTCGACATCCGCGATCTCAAAGGTGCTAAGCCCCTCAAGGCGCCGCCGGACCGCAAGCTCTGAACCCTCTCCGGTGTCGACGGGGGCACCACCGCAGGAGGCCGACCATGCATCGCCGTGAATTCCTCGCCGACGCCGTGCGCCTCGGCGCTGCCGGGCTCCTCGCCGGCGGCCTGCCGCAGGCCCTGGCGGCGCCGTCACCGACGGGCCCGCGCTATATCGTCAGCCTCTTCCTTCGCGGCGGCATGGACGCCGTCTACACCACGGACCCGAAGGTCCGCGCCGACGTCGACGCCGAGGTCGATGTGCCCTACGCGCCGTCGGCGATCGTCGACGGGGCGATCCCGCTGGGGCCGCATTTCGCGCCGCTGTCGCGCTTCACGAAGGACATGGCCATCGTGCGCGGGGTGCAGGTGCACGTCGCCAACCACGAGGGCGGCGCCTACCAGTTCCTGCGCATGCGCACGGCAGTGATGCCGAACATGCCGACCCTCGGTGAGATCATCGGCCAACGTCGGGAACAGGCCATCGCCTCCGTCACGCTTGGCGACCTCTCAAGCTTCGACTACTCGGCCAACAGCCTCGTCGCGCCGACCGGCGCCGGGGGCAAGACCGCCCTCGACATGCTCGATGAACTCGACGACGAGTCCGTCGCCGTGCTCGTGAAGAGCTACCAGAAGCACCTCAAGGCGATGCCCGTCTCGGGGCTCTCGGAGCGGCAGGCTCGCACCCGCGAGCACCTCGCCCAGCTCACTGCCTTCCTCGAGAAGTCGGCGACGCTGCCGCGCTTCAAGGCGTCGAACTGGGGGCTCTCGAAGGACACCTCCAGCGACCTGCAGCGCGTGCTCTATCTGTGCGAGCACGACCTCGCCCGCTGCGTCACGGTGAAGATCCAGTTCGACTGGGACAGCCATTTCAGGAACGCCGACAAGCAGGCGAAGGCCAACGGCGACTTCGCCCCGCTGCTGGCGAAGTTCATCGACGAGCTGCGCACCCGCAAGAACGCGCACGGCACGCTGGCGTCGCAGACCCTGCTCATCGTGGGCAGCGAACTCGGGCGCTTCCCGATCCTCAACGGCAACATGGGCAAGGACCACTTCCCCGAGACCCAGCTCATCTTCATGGGGCCGGGGATCCGGCCCGGCGCCTGGGGCCAGACGGCGAAGCGGATGCAGGGGCGCACGATCGACCTGAAGACCGGCGCCGTCGCCGACGCCGGCGGCGTCCACCTCGAGCTCGACGATGTCGGCACCACGCTGCTGGCGATGACCGGACACAACCCCGCCGTCTATGGCTACCGCGGCCGCCGCCTCGGCTTCCTGGAGACGACCTGATGACTCCGCTGCACCGCCTCGTCATCGTCGCCACCGTCGTCGTCTCGGCGGCGTGCCCGTCGTCGTCACCGTCGCCCGGCTTCACACGCGAGGACAAGCTCGCGACCGATCTCGGGCTGCTGACGGCGGGCGAGCCCTCGTCGGAGAGCGACGTCGCCGCCCGCAAGAAGGCCCTCGGTGGGGGAGGCGCCGCCGCCGAGGTCGACCGGCTGCTCGCCGAGAAGATGGCCGCCCGCCTCGCCAAGGACCTCGTCGTCACGGCGACGACGCCGCTGAAGGACCGGCACCCGCTGCCGGCGAGCATGGCGCTGCGCAAGAGCGAGAAGGACGGCGTCGAGGTGCACCACCTGCGGGGCGCCTGCGCCGCCGCCGACGCCGTCCCCGTCAAGCCGTGGTGGGACCCGAGCGGGGGCGAGATCCTCGTCTGTGCCCGCGACTACAAGCCCGAGGTGAAGGGCGACGACCAGGGGCGCATCTGCGGCGCCAGCGTCCTCGACCCGCGTGACTCCGACGTCTGCGGCTGCGGCCCGATGCTCATCCACTGTGTGCAGAGCCGCGACGCCCTCGAGAAGATGAAGGGCCAGATCATCGCCGAGGTCAACGACACCGTCGGCCACGTCGTCAACAACGACCTGCCCATCGAGACGCTGTTTTCGATGAACGAGACCGTCGGCAACTTCGCGAGCGAGTACCTCTACCGCCGCGCCCGGGTCGTCGCTGGCGAGCCGGTGGAGTCGCTGTTCCCCATCGACGAGAGTGCCTTCAAGCCGGCGCTGCGCCCCCGCCACGAGCAGGTGCCGGGGCAGCATGCGGGCGTGCTGACGACGCCGTTCATGATGTACGCGTCGGACGCGCTGCGCGGTGTGATGCGCAACTTCTACGACTACCTGTGGTGCTCGGGGGTGTCGCGCTCCAACGTCGAGACCGACGCCATCCTCGCGCTGAACAAGGTGGACCTCCGCGTCGGCGATGGCTGGAAGGACCTCGCGGCGATGAACGTCTGTACCGACTGCCACGCGCGCCTCGACTACGGGATGCAGTTCTTCTGGGGCTGGCCGTCGTCGACGATGGGGATCGACTTCCGGCCGACGCAGGCCCGCACGGGGACCGGGCCGCTCTATGGCGACCACATCAAGGACGAGCGCGGTGAGGCCGAGCTCAACCCGCGCGGCTTCGCGAAGCTCGCCCTCGAGCAGCCGGAGTTCGGCGCCTGCATGACGCGCAAGGTCGTCGACCATGTGTTCAACGGCACCGACAGCGCCGACGACGTCGCCGCGGTCTCGAAGGCCTTCCAGGAGCAGCATCGGGTCAAGGCGATGCTCAAGGTGGCGCTCGAGCGCTATGCAGCCCGCGAGCTCGCCGGCGGGGTGCCGACGCCGACGACGCCGACGCCGACGACGACGCGCGCCGTCAACCCCGATGGCACCATCGCGTTGTCGGACACCCTGCAGGGCCTGCTGAAGACCCACTGCAAGGAGTGTCACGGCGCGAAGGATCCGCTGCCGCTCGTGGGTCCCGCCCTCGACGAGCCGACGCTGGCGCGCGTGCTCGATCAGGTCGCCTTTGGCGCGATGCCAAAGACCGTCGAGCGACTCCCCGAGCCCGAGCGTCGTCGCTTCATCAGCGAGACGGCGGCGCTGCTCTTTGTCGACGCCGCCGAGCGCGCCGAGGCCATCCGCTACCACGGCGACATGCTGCGGGCGGCGCCCATCCACCGGTACTTCTCGGCGATGCGCCACGTCGCCGGACGTGTGGGGGCCTCCGACGTGCCGCGACCGGGGGCCACCGAGACGGCCGTGGGGCAGGGGCTGCTGGGCTACTCCCCGGGCGTCGGCCTCGCGCAGGCCGTCAGCGCCATCGCCGCCTGCAAGAAGCACAAGGGGCCGGAGCGCCAGGCCTGCGTCGACGCCGCCACCGCTGTCGACGTCGTCGTCGCTGGCGTGCCTTGAGGGGCGACGCCCTCCTGCGTCAGCGGCGGCGGGCCCACACCTCGATGGTGCCGCCCCGCCCCGCGGCCGCCTCGGCCACGGCGAGGGCCGTGCCCACCGCGGTGAGCGCCGGCGCCGCCAGCATCGACGCCGCGACAGCGAAGGGGTGCTTCTTCAGCGAGTGCATCCGCGCCGACGGCGTCTTCAGGACCGAGTAGAGGATGTTCTCGGGGAGCCCGCTCGCGTTGAGCGCGCTCTGCAGCACGCCGTAGGGGTTCTGCTCGCCGTTCCAGTGGCTCACGTCGTCGAGGTCGAAGCCGCTGTGATCGAGCAGGCGCCGCAGCGAGCGCTCGCCAAAGTGGTGGTAGTGCCGCGGGACGTCGAGGTGGAACCAGTGGCCGCCAAAAAGCCGGGCCTGGAGGCTCTCGCTGTTGGGGACGGCGACGGCGAGGGTGCCGTCCGGGCGCAGCAGCTCGGCGGCGCGGGCGATGGCGAGATCCGCCCGGCGGATGTGCTCGAGGGAGTGCCAGAACACGACGGCGTCGAAGCCGCCGGCGGGGTAGCGCGTGGCGAAGAGGTCCGTGCCGACGTCGAGGCCGAGGACCGCGGTGGCATGGTGGGCCGCGTCGGCGCTGAGCTCGATGCCGAAGGTCTTCCAGCCCCGATCCCGCAACGCCGCCAGCGTGATGCCGCGGCCGCAGCCGACGTCGAGGACGGTGCCGGGCTGACCGACGCGGCGGGCGATCTCCCGGGCCCGCCCCTCGCGCAGCGCGCGCGAGAGGTCTTCCAGGCCGCGGACGAAACGCTGGTTCTGCTCTCCGTAGTAGCTGGCAGGGTACCACTGGCCGATCTCGGCCTCGGGCACGTCGGGGAACGTCCGCCAGGCGCCGCAGTCGAGGCACGGCGCGACCCCGAAGCCCGGCGGGCCGGCCGGGGTCAGTGGTCCATACCGGTCGCCGCCGCAGCAGACGCAAGGAGGGGTGTTCTCTGCCATACTCAAGCGGTCGCCCGTGCGGGCGCGACCGTCAACGCGTCCGCCAGCTGTGACAGTCTTCGGTGCACCCCAAACGCATGGTTCAGGAGAGGCATGTACGCAGGGAAGAAGGTCGTGGTGGTGATGCCGGCGTACAACGCGGCCGGAACACTCCGTCAGACCGTCGCCGAGGTCCCCCGCGACCTCGTCGACGACATCGTTCTTGTCGACGACCGCTCGACGGACGAGACCGCCGGGGTGGCCCGCGAGATCGGTCTGCACACCATCGTGCATCGCGAGAACCGCGGCTACGGCGGCAACCAGAAGACCTGCTACTCCGCGGCCCTCGGGCTCGGCGCCGACATCGTCGTGATGGTGCACCCCGATTACCAGTACACGCCGAAGCTGATCCCCGCCCTCGTGGCCTGCCTCGGCAGTGGCATCTACGACGTCGCCCTCGGCAGCCGCATCCTTGGCGGCCAGGCCCTCGCGGGCGGCATGCCCATCTACAAGTACGTGGCGAACCGCATCCTCACGGTCTCGCAGAACCTCGTCGTGGGCGCGAAGCTGTCTGAGTACCACACGGGCTATCGGGCGTTCACGCGCGAGGTCCTCGAGACCCTGCCCCTCGAGGAGAACGACGACGACTTCGTCTTCGACAACCAGATGCTCGCCCAGGCCATCGTGTTCGGCTACCGCATCGCCGAGGTGACCTGCCCGGCGAAGTACTTCGAAGGGGCATCGTCGATCAGCTTCCGCCGCTCGGTGAAGTATGGCTTCGGCGTGCTCAAGACGTCGGCGGACGTGGGGCTCAAGCGACTCGGGATCGGGGAGGCCCGCTACCTCCGTCGTGATGGTCGGAAGCTGCCTCGGCCGGGGGGAGCGTGATGCTCAGCCGCCTCGGCGACTACGAGATCCTGCGCAAGCTCGGCGAGGGCGGGATGGCAACGGCCTACCTCGGTCGGTCGAGCAGCGGCCGCCAGGTGGTGTTGAAGGTGCCGCTCGAGGCCACCGCCGAGATGGCGATCAAGCTGCGTGACGAGGCGCAGGCGGGCTTCCGCATCCGCCACCCCCACGTCGTCGAGACCATCGACTATTTCCTCGACGCCGGTCGACCGGTGCTCGTCGTCGACTACATCGATGGTTGCCCGCTGCGCGATCTGCGTCGCCTCGGTGGGCAGCCCAATCCACTGCCGCCGGCCGCCGTCGCCTGGCTTGGCCGCAGCATCGCCGAGGGCCTTGCGGCCATCCACGACGCCACGGACGAGCACGGCCAACCCCTGCGGATGCTGCACCGCGACGTCACCCCGGCGAACGTCCTCATTGGCCGCGACGGGATCCCCCGCCTCATCGACCTCGGCATCGCGCGGTCGACGGAAAACCGCCAGGAGCGCACCGAGGTCGGGATGCTCAAGGGCACGCTGCGCTACGTCGCGCCCGAGCTGCTCGCAGGGCAGCCCTACTCGGTGGCGAGCGACCTCTGGAGCCTCGGCGTCTGTCTCTTCGAGGCGGCTGTCGGTCGCCACATGGTGAGCGGCGAGGCCGTCCAGATCTTCCGCCAGCTCACGATGGGGACCTACCGGGAGCTGCGCCCCGGCGAGTCGCTCCACCCCGATCTTGCCGTCGCCATCTTTGCCCTCGTCACCGACGTCACCATGCGCCTGCGCAACGCTCGAGCTGCGTCGGCCGTGTTTGCGCGCCTCGAGCAGAAGCTCGTCGCCGAGGACCCCCAGCACTACCCCGGACAGGCGTGGCTGCAGTCGTGGGTCCCCTGGGCTGCGCGCAACGAGGAGGACAGGGACTCAAGTGCCCATCAGGCCGCGCCGCCCGAGCCGCCACCCGCCGCCGCGCCCGCCGTTGCTCCGCCTGCCGGGTCCGGCTCGTCGGTCCTGTTGTCGTCGCCGACGTCGCCGCTGCAGGCCCCGACGCCCGCGCCGACCGCAGCGCCTCCTGTGGCGCCGCCCCGCCAGCGCACGGTCGTCGGCGACGAGCGCTTTGGCACCACGCCGACGCTGGCGATGCCGGCGGCCCAGGTGGCCCCCCAGCGGCAGGCCGCCCCGGAGCCGGCGTCGACCCTTGTGCTGCCGCGCGTCGACGCTCCCGTCGCGCCGGAGCCGGCGTCGACCCTCGTGCTGCCGCGCGTCGACGCCCCGGCGTCGCCGGAGCCGGCGTCGACCCTCGTGCTGCCACGCGTCGACGCAGCGCCACCGGCTGTCGATCCGGCCGGCCCGACGCTCGTGCTGCCGAAGGTCGACGTCGCGCCCCCCCACGAGCCGCTGCCGCCGGTCCGCACCGACGTGCCGGCCCGCGCCGGGATCGGTGTCGGCCCTGGCCTCGGCATCGGACCGACGCTCGTGCTGCCGAAGGTCGACCTGCGCCCCTCGAACCCCGGGACCCCGCTGTCGTCGTTGCCGCCTTCGCTGCGCGGCGGCCCCCGCCTCGCCGACATCGAGCCCGCCCCCGCGCCCGGTGACGTCCTCCCCGAGGGCGCCGCCACGATCCAGATGACGGCCTGGGCTCCCCCCGACGAGGCCGTGCCGCCCGCCGCGCCGCCGTCGCCGTCGCCGCCGCCGCCGCCGTCGCCGCCGTCGCCGCCTCCGTCCTCGGAGGCTGCGCCGACCCGCATGGTCCCCATCGCGGCGGTGCCGCCAGCCACCAGCGAGGCGGCGCCGACGGTCGTCATGGGGGCCGTCGACATTGATCCCCAGCGCCGCTGACGTCAGAGAAACGGCTTCACACCGCAGATCCGGGCCCGTTTGGGCATTGGCGGCGCTGTCGCACATGGTACGACACCGCCATGCCGCGTTCCGCACTGATGATCGCCGCGCTCCTCAGCGCTGCCGCCCTGCCGGCTCGTGCCGAGGTCATCCTCCAATACTTCGAGACGCCCTGGTCGGAGATCGAGGCGCGCCTCCCCGAGATCCGGGAGGCCGGCTACGACGCCCTCTGGCTGCCGCCCCCGACGAAGGGCACCGAGGGCGCCCGCGACGTCGGGTTCGCCGTCTATGACCGCTTCGACCTCGGCGACCGCAACCAGCGCGGCACCACCGAGACCCGCTACGGCAGCCGCGCCGAGCTCGTCTCGCTCGTCGAGGCCGCCCACCGCTTCGGCATCCGCGTCTACTTCGACGTCGTGATGAACCACCACGGCAACCCCAACACCATCGAGAACAGCGGTGTCACGCCCGAGCAGATCGGTGGCTTCGCCGAGATCGGCGGCGAAAACGGCTTCCCCGGCACGAGCGTGTGGGACTTCCACGTGCTGCCGGCCCGCATCCCCGGCAACGGCACCTGCACCGACGGCAGCAGCGGCTGCGCCTTCTGCGCCCACCAGCCCGCCGCCGCCTCCGACGGCGACGCCTTCGGTGGCCGGCAGTGGCGCGTCGTCAACGAGAGCGGTCAGTCCCTCGGCAACGGCGGCGAGGTCTGCATCCGGCAGGACCCGAGTGAGCGCCGCATCGCCAGCATGACGATCGCCGACGCGATGAACGATCCCGGCGCGCCGACGTCGCTGCCGTCGACGTTCACCGGCTACACGCACCTCGTGCGGGCGCCGCGCATGAGCAACTTCGATGACTTCCAGTTCGAGGTCACGAACTGGTCGCTGCTGGGCCTGCATGACCTCGCCACCGAGCAGATGGCCAACGGCGACGGCCCCCGCGCCATCGACGGCCGCAACGCCATCATCGGTACGCCGCTGCCGAGCTTCATCCGCAACAACCGTGACGCCCTCGACCGCAGCACCTACGCCCACAGCTCGCCGACGACGCCCCACGCCGAGGACACGCGCGAGTGGCTCATCCGCTGGATCGTGTGGCTCATGAAGGAGACGGGCGCCGACGGCTTCCGCCTCGACGCCATCAAGCACGTCTGGCCGAACTTCTACGGCGAGGACTTTCCCGGCGACCCCATCGCCTTCAACCAGGCGATCCAGGACACCTACGACGAGATGCACGGCTTCACCGACGCCGACGACACCGACCTCGTCGACGACGCCGCCATCTTCGGTGAGGACTTCACCGGCTCCTGCGACGCGCTGCGGCCCTACATCGAGTCGGGTATGCGCGCCCTCGACTTCCCGCTGTTCTTCAACATCGGTGGTCGCAGCGGCATGCACAGCGGCGACATCGGCCAGCTCTCCGAGAAGCGCCGCGCCGGCTGCGAGGACATCGGCGCCTTCGGTGGCCTCAACCGCCGCTCGGGCGTGGGTTTCGTGCAGTCCCACGACGAGTGCGGCGCCCCCGGCGGCGCCATCACCAGCGGCCAGAACTTCAGCCGCTGCGACGACAACGGCTCCTACCGCACCGGCGCCACCGACCTCAGCCACGCCTTCATCCTCACCCGCGAGGCCGACAGCGCCGTCTTCTACGACGGCAACCGCTGGACGAACCTCAGCTTCGTCCGCGCCGGCCGCGCCGACGCCCTTGCCGACACGTTCTTCGGTGCCCGCCAGAAGCGCCTCGTCACCCTCGTGCAGGCCGCCCGCCGCGTGGCCCGCGGCACCCAGGAGAACCTCTTCGTCGGCAACAATGCCTGGGCCTACGAGCGCGTCGTCGACGGCAAGCCCGCCGGTATCGTCGTCCTCAACGATGGCGAGGGCGGCGACGTCGGCTTCGGCAACGACGCCAACCAGGGCGCGTTCATCTTCACGCGCTTCCCGCCCGGTACCGTCCTCGAGGAACTCACCGGCAACGCCACCTTCGAGGCGGCGCGCCGCGTGACGGTGCTCGACCCCAACGCCCTCGACGCCAGCGAGCAGGCCGAGGTCAACGGCGGTCGGGCCAACTACCAGGCCGCCAACGGTTCGGCCCCCGGCGCGTCCTTCGGCGTCATCTTCACCGGGGTGCCGGCCCGCTCGGCCGTCATCTACGCTCCGGTCGCGCTCGCCTCGGGCACCGACACCGTCGTCCTTGAGGACATCCCCGTCGCGGCACTCGCTCCCGGCGTCCACGCCCTGCACCTGCGCTTCTCGCGCCCCGTCTGCGCGACCTGCGCCGACGCCCAGGACGAGGTCGTCATCCCCGTCTGTGTCCCCGGCGCCGGCGGCGCGGCCATCTGTGGTCCGGCGGCCAACGGTGAAACGGTCCCGGCCGACGACCCGCTCGAGACCGGCCTCGTCGACATCACCGTCGGCGGCGTGTCAGCCACGCGCCGGGCCGTCGAGACCGCGCCGGCGCGCACGCTCCCCGACGGCTCGCCGGTGGCCCGCAGCGTGGTGCACCACGTCGTGATCAGCGGCGACTTCGACATCGCCGTCGCCCTCGATGGCTCGCTCGGCACCCTCGTGGCGGCCCGCGTCGATGACGAGGACCTGCTGCCCGGAACCCCGATCAGCGGATCGGCCGAGCGCTTCCTCGACGGCTTCGTCCGCCTCCGCCCGCCAGGGGCCGGCGAGGGTGAAGGCGAAGGCGAGGGTGAGGGTGAAGGCGAAGGTGAAGGTGAAGGCGAAGGCGAAGGTGAAGGTGAAGGTGAAGGGGAGGGCGAAGGCGAAGGCGAGCCCGACGGTGACGACGACAACGACGGCGTCGTGAACGCCAGCGACAACTGCCCGTTCGATCGCAACGCCGACCAGCTCGACTTCGACGAGGACGACGTCGGCGACGTCTGCGACCGCTGCCCCGACCTCACCGGCGCCGACGTCTCTGGCTGTCCAGCGCTGTCCACCGAGGAGCGCGACCTGCTGCGTCGCATCGCCCTCGCCATCGCGACCCGCGCGGCGCCCACCGCCGAGACCGACGTCGACGACAACGGCATCGTCGACGTCGCCGACCTCGACCGCGCCCTGACCCTCGCCCTCGAGAAGGAGGACTGACATGCGCGCCCTCTCCCTGCTCTCGGTCTGCGCGCTGCTGGCGGCGACCACCCTCGGCAGCTGCACCTGCGGTGGCCCTGAGCCCGAGCCGCAGCCCGACGCGATCGGCCGCATCGGCGTCACCGTCGACGGACCGACGGCGACCGTCCAGCTCTCGGGCCTCTCGCGCAGCCTGCGCTCGGTCCAGGTCGACGTCGACGTCGCCGACGGCCGCGCCTCGGCCATCACCGGCGCCGGCGCCTGGGACCTCGTCGAAGCGGGCCTCGCGGACGGACCGAAGTCGACGTTCACCGCCGTCATCGCCGACACCCGGCGCCTGCCCATCAACAACGGCGGGCTCTTCACCCTCAGCATCGACGTCGGCGCCCGCATCCGCCTGCGCAACGCCATCGCCATCGACGACGTGGGGAGCCGCCAGGCCCTCGCCGTGGAGACGCCGTGAAGAACACCCCGATCCGTCCCGTCGCCGTGCGGCTGGCCGCGCTCGTTGTCGGGCTTGGTCTGGCCGGCGGCTGCGGTCTCGAGGCCTGCGGCCTGATCGGTGACTTCGAGCCGACGCCGGAGGCCGAGGCCGTCATCGAGGGCGTCGTCGACGACCTGCCCGAGGCCCTGCGGTCCCGCGCCGAGGGCCGCGCCCTGCGCGCCGCGGCCATCAGCGTCGACGGCGAGGTCATCGCCGAGGCCGAGGCCAGGGTCGGTGAGCGCTTCACCCTGCCGCTTGGTCCCGGGCTCGACCACTTCAACGTCCGCGTCGTCGTCGCAGGCGGCTCCTTCGTCGTGAAGGACTTCGTCGCGGAGGCCCCGGCCGGCACGACCGTCGTCCGTGAGGGGCTCGGCCTCGCGACGACCGCGGCGGCCCAGGTCGTCGAGCGCTACGCGGTGCGCGAGCGCGCCTCGCTGGCGTCGACGCCGTCGACGACGCTGGTGGCCGTCCGTGACAACGCCCTTGGCAACGAGGACCGCGTGGTCGCCTTCCGTGACCTCGCCGGTCGCGTCATGGCGGCCTTCGACCCGCAAAGCGGCGAGCCCGGCTTCGAGGTGACGTCGTCGGGTGTCGGCAGCGCGGCCGCGGCCGCGGCGGGTGTCGACGAGGCCGACTACAGCGCCGCCCTCGAGGCCGCCGTCGATGCGTCGCTTGTCCCCATCATCTGCGATCCGAGCCAGGTGAACGTCCTCTTCAGCGTCGACGTGAGCGGGCAGGGCAAGGACGGCAACGGCGCGCCCCAGTCGATCCGGCAGCCGCCGCGCGAGGGCAAGGTCTTCCTCGGCATCACCCTCGATCCGCTCTCGCCGGTGCCCGACAGCGCCGGCGTCCTGCGCCCGCGCCTGACGCCCAACGATCCCCAGACCGAGATGGTCGACGACGGCACCGGCGGCGACGAGGTCGCCGGCGACGGCATCTTCACGCGGGTGCTCGCGCTGCCGCGCGGCATGCGCGTCCTCTACAAGTACACGAACGGCTCTCCCAACGAGGGCTTCACGGCGACGGAGGAGTGGCCGGGCAACGCGCGCATCCTTCAGGTCGACGACGTGCTGACGTCGAGCGCGAGCGGTCAGCCCGACTGCCTCGTCATCCGTCGCGACTCCTTCGGCGACGAGTCGAGCAACAAGAACTTCGTCAACCTCCACGCGCGCCTCGGCGGCGGCAACCTCGGCTACGACGACGACCTCGGCGGTCCGGTGGCGCAGGCCCCCGAGGGCGAGGGCCTGCTGCCCAATGCCGGCCTCCCCGTCGACGGCACCCGCGGGGCGGCGCCCCTCACGCCGGCCGGCATCCCCGAGGCCCGCGAAAACGGCGTCTGCACCGTCTGCCCGCCAATCCTCACCGTGGCCGCCGACGACGAAGAGGCGCCCCGCGTCGTCGCTGCGTCGTTTCTCGGCGTTGATGAGACCCGCGTCATCTTCTCCGAGGATGTCGACGTCCAGAGCGCCGGCCTCGCCGCCAACTACCTCCTCGTCGACGAAGACAACGTCGCCATCCGCGTCAACACCGCCCGCGTGACGGGCAGCCAGGTCACCCTCGGCCACGACCGGGTCGACCCGCGGCGTCGTCATCGCGTGAGCGTCCGCCGCGTCAAGGACGCCTCGCTCCAGCAGAACGAGATCGCCGACAACGCCTCCCTCGCCGTCGGCCCCGATCGCACGCCACCGACCGTCGTCGACGTGCGCGGCGGCAGCATCGTCGAGCTGAACCCGGCGGCCCGCCCCGGCGATCCGGCCACCGGCGAGGTCTTCGTCGTCACCTTCTCCGAGGAACTCGACCGCATCGCGGCCGAGAACGCGGCGAACTACATCGTCGCCGACGGCAGCCTCACGGTGAGCGCCGCCTTCCAGCGCGGGCGCGAGGTGCTGCTCGTGACGGGCCAGCACGAGCGCGGCCGCACCTACGACCTCGAGGTCGGCGATGTCTTCGACGTCGCCGGCAACGTGCTGCGGGAGACGACCGCGCCGGCCCGGGCCCTCGCCCTGTCGGTGGTGACGTTCCGTGCCGTCGTCGACTTCGCCTGGACGTCCATCGATGGAGCCACCCGCGGCCTGCCGCCGGGCAGCGACCTCTACGTCACCGGCACCGTGATGCGCGATGCCCGCGGCGTCGACGGCGCCGACCTGCGCGTGTTTGGCCGCACCGATGTCGCCGGCATCAACGGCTTCAAGCTCAGCCCCACCGACGAGCTCATCGACGGCGGCCGCGTCTACGAGCTGTCGCTGCGCCTGCCGGCGGGCACGTTCGCCTACAAGCTCGCTCACGGCAACGCGCGGACGGCGAGCGATCCGCCGCCGTCTCTCGAGACCGTCACCAAGGGCCTCGCCACCCGCAACGACCTCAGCGGCGTCGCCATCGACCCGCGCAGCCTCCGTGGCGCCGACGGCATCAGCTACGCCGCCGCCCGGCTGTCGACCAACGGCGCCGACCTCCCGGGGCCCGGCGTGATGTTCAAGCGCGAGAACCCCGACGGGCTCCTCGTCGTCGGCGAGGTCGACCGCGTCCTCGAGCCCGAGATCATCGGCACCTGGCGCGATGTCCCCTTCGGCGACGGCGCCGACTACGACGACGGCCTCGTCGAGCTGCCGCTGCTGCGCGGTGGCGTCGTCGACAGCGACCCGCCCCGGCTGCTGAACGCCCGCGCCCGCGACAGTGAGAGCGTGCTCCTGAGCTTCGACGAGACGGTGATCAGCGCCGGCAACGTCACCGTCGGCGTCGAGGGTGACGACGGCGCGCTGCCGATTGTCGAGGTCGTCGTCGGCCAGCCCCTGCCGACGCAGGTGGTGGTGCGGACCGGCGCCATGGCCAACGACGCGGCCTATGCCCTCGTCGTCTCGGGCCTCGCTGACGCCGCGGGCAACGCCCTGACGGGACCGCTCACGGCGGGCTTCACGTCGCCGGCGTTCTTCCAGCCCTTCACCCCCCTCATCGACGACGTGCCGCCGGCTGTCTCCCTGGTGCGGGCGACGTCGCCGACGGCGGTCGAGGTGACCTTCACCGAGCGCCTCGCCGACGGCAGCGTCTCCGCCGACGACTTCAGCATCGGCGGCGCCGACGCCCCCGAAGTCGTCGACGTTCGCGTCCTCGGCGGTGGCCTGCGCGTGTTGGTGACGACGACGGCGCAGGAGCGTCAGGCCGCCTACACGCTCACGGTCTCGGGCATCGACGACATCGCCGGCAATACCCTGTCGGAGGTGACGGTGCCGTTCTCGGGCTTCGGCGAGTTCGACCCACCCGAGATCGAGGACATCTACCCGCTGTCGTCGACGTCGATCGCGCTTGTGTGGAACGAGCCGATCACGGCGGCGTCGGCGTCGCGCCTCACCTCCTACACCGTGTCGGAAGTGCAGGTGACGGCGGTGCGCTTCGGCGCCAGCGACGCGCTGAAGAACGCCGCGTTCAACGCCACGTTCGCGCCGCTGCGCCAGGACATCGTCATTCTCACGACGACACCGATGACCGGTGGCGGTAGCTACACCGTTCGCGCCGAGGGCGTCGCCGACCTTTCGGGCAACGAGAGCGACTCAACGACGTCGTTCACCGCGGTGGCCCAGCCGCCAACGGTCGACGTGGTGCTGACGTACCTGATCTCGGATCAGGCCGGAGTCGTCGGCGTCGGCGCCGGCGGCTCGGCGGCGCCGCCGTCGCGGGCCCTGTCGCCGGCGACGCTCGCGCAGCAGCGTGAGGGCGTCTTCGTCCTCGGTACGGCCCTGTCCGACAACGGCGTCGACAAGATTACGAGTCATCCGTTCACGGTAGCGCTCGGCGGCTTCCCGGCCGACGGCGCTCCGCTCTCCGGCGTCGAGCCGGAGCTGAAGGACGACGGCACCGGCGGCGACCGCACGGCCCGCGACAACACCTTCACGGTGCGCATCACCGGCGTGCCGGTGGGCAGCACCCTCTCGTGGAAGGCCTTCGCGTCGTTCTCGACGGCGTTTGCGGCGGCGAACCCGTCGTTCCCCGGCGCGGCCTTCGCCGACGCGACGCGCGGCCCGAGCGTCTTTGGCGATGGCCAGGAGTATCCCGGCAACGACAACGCCGTCTTCATCGTCGGCGATGACGACGGCGACGGCATCGTCGGGATCGAGTGCCTGTTCGGCGACGAGATCACCTTCAAGCGCAAGACGGGGTTCCCGGCGTTCCACATGGCGCTGGGTCGTGCCCGGAGGAGCGAGTGATGCGACTGACACGGATGGGCCTCTGGCTCCTCTCGGCCTTCCTCGCGGTGGGGGCCTGTGACTGCGGCCAGGTCGACGTCGACGGCATCGAGGTCATCGGCGACGGCTTCGCGTCGGTGACACCGGTCGATGCCCGCACGGTGCGGCTGCGCTTCAACGACCCCGTCGACGAGACCAGCGTCGGTGACGCGTTCAGCATCACCGACTTCACGACGGTGCCGCCCCAGCCGTTCTCGCTCGTGGCCCGCCGCACGGCCGAGCGCGAGGTGACGCTCAGCAGCGAGACCTCCTTCATCGACGGCACCCGCTACACCATCGTCGTCGACGGCGTCCGCACCACCGCGGGTCGTGTGCTTGAGGGCACCATCAACTTCACCGCGGTGGCGGGTGGCTTCGGCGACACCACCTCGGTGCGCGTCGTGATCCGCGACGTCGAGACGGCCCGCCGCCACACCGACCTCAGCCTGCTCGTGACCGTGGGTGACGACGGCTTCTTCTCCGAGTCCCTCGAGGCCCGCCCCGTCGTCGATGAGGGTGGCGTCTTTGCCGCCTCGTTCGACGTCGTCGTCGACCCGGCCCGCACGATCGATCCCAGCGACGACACCGACGTCGTCGTGGACCGTCGCCCGTACGCGTTGCTGCTCGTCGACGGCGCCGGCCGCATGGCCTCGGCCCTCATCCCCTTCGTCGTCTCGGACGCGGCCCCCGTCGAGCTCGAGGTCGACATCCTGCCGCCGCTCGAGATCGTCGATCAGCCCGTCGTCGACGTGCTGCCGGAGCCCCCGGTGGATCAGAACCCGGCCGACGGCATCAAGCAGGTCCGCATTGTTGTCGACGACCGCGCCGGCCGCGACCTCCAGTCGCCGCAGCTCAAGCTGAGCTTCGGCGCCGACGGCAGCTTCGACCAGTCGTTCCCGCGTTCGGTGACGCTCACGCCCATGACGGGCGACAACGCCGGCTACTGGGAGGCCACCGTCGGCGTCCGCGTCGACCCGGCCCGCGTCGTCGACGGCTCGACCACCGAGACCTTCCCCTACTTCGCCTTCCTCATCGAGGACGGCACCGAGTACGAGGCCCTGAGCGTCTCGGTGGTGGCCCCCGACGAGACGGCGCAGACCATCCGCCTGTCGCTCGGCAACCCCGAGTTCACGCCGGTGACCTTCCGCGTCGACGCCTCGCGCGCCTACCTCAACACGAGCGGCAGCCAGCGTGGCGTCCACGCGGGCGAGGCCGTGTTCCTCACCGGTGAGTGGCAGATCGCCGTCGATGCGCTCGGCAACAACTGCGGCGACGCATTCTCCGGTGGCGAGCAGCTCTGTCTGAAGATGCGCGAGATCCCCGGCAAGCCCGGCGTGTGGCAGCGCACCATCTGGCTGCCGCCGGGCCGTCCCTACGGCTGGAAGGCCGTCCGCTGCGACGCCACCGCCGGCTGCGCGCCGCTCAACCGCCTCGTGTCGTCGGCGGGCCGCGCGTTCGCGACCGTCATGAAGAACCTCGCCACCGACAACGTCGACGCCTTCGCCGACGCCAACGTCGGCATCGTCGACGTCATCGCGCCGCAGGCGACGCAGGCCGCGGGCCGCACCATCGACTACAGCGCGGCGACCGTCTTCCAGGGGGCCGGCGCTGGCAGCGAGCCCGATCCGTCCGGCACGCCCGACGGCGCCCGCATGTTCAAGCAGGAGGTCCCCGACCTCGTCGTCGTCGTCGCCCAGCAGCCGATCATCACCCGCGTGGTCCACGTCGGCACGTGGCGCGACGTCAACCTCGGGACCACCCCCCAGCAGATCATCGCCGGTTCGTTGTCGGTCGATCTGAGCCCCAGCGACTACGACGACGGCTTCATCGGCCGCTTCCCCCCCTCGCGTGAGGAGCCCTGACATGCGCCTGCACCTGCTCATCCTGTCGTTTGCGGCGCTGCTGTCGACGTCGGCGTCGGCGCAGTTCACCGAGAACGTGACGTTCCGCTTTCGCTCGGACCAGATCACGTATCAGGGCCCGATCACGTCGGCCTTCCTCATGCTCGACGTCGAGGGCGGCCGGAACAAGGTCAACGGCGCTCGCCGCATGACCTGCAACAACAACCAGCCGAAGGAGTGCTCGGTCACGGTCGCCGTGCCCGAGGGCAACTTCATCTACGTCTACGTCGCCAACGCCGATCAGTTCGTGAACCTGAACGATCCGCTGTTGAACCCCGACGACATCCCCGACTCCAACTTCTTCCGCGATCCGAGTCCGCGCGACCCGGGCTTCTGCGGTCAGTTCTCGACGGACAACTGCCTCTTCGTCCGCAATCCGAACCGCCCGCGCTTCGTCGCCTCGAGCTTCCAGCCCGGCCACGGCGCCTTCGTCACCAGCACCAGCGTGACGCTGTCGGTCGAGGTGCGTCGTGGCGCCGACAACCGCGCTCTCAATGCCAGCAGTGTGCGGGCCTTCATCGAGGACAAGGAGCCCCTCGACCTGCGCTACGCCCCCACCATCGACCTGCCGGCGCCGGTGCTCTCGCCCATCAACGGTGCGACGCTGAACGCCACCGGCACCGGGGGCACGCTGAGCGTGACGCTCAACAATCCGCCCGAGGGCTTCCACCGCATCTTCTTCGACGTCGCCAACGACCAGGGCCTCGCCGCCGACCGCTTCGAGGGCAGCATCCTCGTGAACCGCGACAACCGGCCGCCGGTCGCCCACGCCGGCACGACCCTCTTCGCCGAGGTCGGTCAGGAGGTCGTCGTCGACGCCAGCCTCTCGGAGGACCCGGACCAGATCGGCTTCACCGAGTACCAGTGGCGCGTCGTCGAGCAGCCGGGTGGCGGCAACCCGCAGTTCCGCTGCGTCGACGAGGAGCTCATCCCGCGCGACGGCTTCGGCAAGCCACAAATCGACGAGAGCGGCAACCCGCGCGGCGATCCGTGCCAGCGCACGGCGTCGTTTCCGGGCGCCAGCGGCGACTTCGGCGCCATGCCGCGCTTCTCCGCCAACGTCGCCGGCCGCTACCGCATCGGCCTGCGCGTCCGCGACTACGGTGGGGCGCTGTCGCCCGAGGCGACGACGACGGTCCACGTCGTGCCGAGCTTCAACCTCGCGGTCCGGCCCCGCGTCGAGGTCGTCGTCGACGGCAACACCGTTACCGTCGACGGCACCCTCACCGAGGGCAGCCCGGGCAACGGCGGCGCCTTCTTCGTCGCCGACGACGACAACCCGACGCCGCTCACCCTCAACGTCAACGGCCGCACCGCGTCCTTCACGAAGCCGTCGACGCCCGGGGCCTGGCTCGTGCACCTCGCCGTCGACAACAGCTATCCCGCGACGGCCATGATCGTCGTCAACGCCGACGGCTCGGTCCGCGGCTTCGACCTCGCCCGCCCGCCGAAGGCCTGGAAGACCGAGAAGGTCCTCTACCTCGGCTTCGTTCGTGAGTTCTTCGACAGCGACGAGGACGGCGAGGGTGACATCCTCGGCATGATCGATCGGCTCTCCTACATCGCCGACCTCGGCGTCACGTCGATCTGGCTCATGCCGCTGGCGCCCGGGCCGACGACGCACGGCTACGCGGCCTCCGGCTACTTCGGCATCGAGGAGGACTACGGCACGCCGGAGCAGCTCGAGCTGCTCACCGAGGCGGCGAAGTCGTTCGGCCTCGAGATCATCATGGACTTCGTGGCGAACCACACCGCCGACGCCCACCCGTTCTTCAAGGCCGCGAACCAGAACCCGGCGTCGCCGCTGCGCGACTGGTACTCCTTCGACCAGAACGGCAACTACCGCTACGCGTTCACGTTCGTCGCGCTGCCCGACAACAACCAGAACAACCCGATGGTCCGGCAGACGCTGCTCGACGTCGTGAAGTGGCACTTTGATCGCGGCATCGACGGTCTGCGCTGCGACATCGCCGGCTTCTCGCCGCCATCGGTGTGGCGCCTCGTGCGGCGCTCGGTGAAGGCGCGCAACCCCGACGCGATGATGCTCGCCGAGCTCATCCCGCCGCTGCCCGAGTACTTCGACGACGGCTTCGACCTCGCCTACGACTCGACCACGTTCTTCAACACGCGCGACGCCTTCGCCCAGGGCGGCAACTTCGACGGCGTCGACGGCGCCCTCGAGGACGCGACCCGCTTCATCGAGCGGGCCCAGAGCGAGCGCGTGCGCCACAGCGTGCGACAGGACGACGTCCTGTTCATGCGCTACATCGACAACCAGGATGAAGACCGCTTTCTCCTCCGCGCGAGCGGTGACCTGCGCAAGGCCCGCGCCGTCGCCAGCGTCCTTCTGACGACGCCCGGCGTGCCCCTCATCACCTATGGCAACGAGGTCGGCATCAAGGAGCTGCGCGGTCGCTATCCGTTCGCGCTCTACGACGAGAACACCGACACGTTCTCCGACGGCGGCATCGACGCCCTACGCAAGCACTATCGCAAGCTGATCGCCGTCCGCCGCGGCAACCGCGCGCTGTCACTGCCCGACTCGGCGCTCAACTTCGCGCCCGGCAATACCTACCTGCGCGTGTCGTCGAACTTCGACGAGGGCGGCGGCAACGTCTACAGCTTCATGCGCTTCGGCGACGGTCAGCGATTCATCGTCATGTCGAACCGCGCCGACAGCACGGCCATCGGCACGACGGCCCGCATCTTCCCGCCGGCCCAGGTCTTCGAGGACTTCCCCAACCAGACCCTCACCCTCGTCGACCACCTCGACCCGGCCGTGCGCGTGAACATCTCGAAGCAGCAGCTGCTGCAGCAGGGCGGCGTCACGCTCAACGTCCCGGGCTTCGGCAGCCGCATCTTCCAGGTGACGCGCAACGGCATCCCCGACGCCGACAACGACAAGGTGCTCGACAGCTACGACAACTGCCGCGGCGTGGCCAACGGCACCCAGACCGACACCGACGGCGACGGCGTCGGCGACCGCTGCGACCTGTGCCTCGGTACCCTGCGGGGTTCGGTGGTGGGTCGTGACGGCTGCGCCCCCGCGGCCGGCGCCGCCCGCGCCCGTTTCACCCTCGACGGCACGCTCGACGACACCGGCTACCGCCGCGCCCAGGGCAACGGCATCACGCTGCACGCGTCGTTCAACGGCGCCGAGCTCTACGTCGCCACCGAGGCGGCGCCGCGCGGCGAGGACGTCTTCCTGCTCGTCACCGACGACACCGGCCGCACCTCGGTCGCCCCCTTCGGCAAGGCGGGGACGGTCGCCACCGGCGGCCTCTTCGTCGGCGACGAGGGCGACAACGACTTCGTGAAGTGGTTCGGCACCACCGGCGAGAGCGTCGCCGCCACCCAGCCCGTGCCCGGTCGCGGCGCGGTGGAGGCGACCCTCAACCTGCTCGAGGAGTTCGGCGCCATCCCGAACGTCGTGCACATCGCGGCGGTCCGCTACGCCGGCGCCGACGGCGGCGCGCTGCTGGCCCAGGCCCCGGCCGGCAACGGCGACAACGTGGTTGGCGCCGACGAGTTCTTCGCGCTCGACCTCACCCGCGACGTCGACGTGGTCGTCGGCGAGGGTGAGGGTGAGGGTGAGGGAGAAGGCGAAGGTGAGGGCGAGGGTGAGAACCCGATCATCGTGCAGCCCGGTGACGTCGACGGCGACGGCATCGAGAACCTCGTCGACAACTGTCCCGAACTCTACAACCCCACCCAGGCCGACACCGACAGCGACGGCCTCGGCGACGGCTGCGACCTCTGTCCGCTCACGGCGCCGAGCGTGCTCGTCGACGCCCAGGGCTGCGGTCAGCGCGACAGCGGCCAGCCCGAGGACTTCGATCGCTCGTCGCCCCGCATCGTCGCCGATGCCGAGACCCCGCCGCTGCAGACCGAGAGCTGCGGCTGCACCTCGACCACCCCGACCGCGCTGTGGCCCATCGCCCTGGGCCTCGCGCTGATCCGCCGCCGGAGACGTGCATGATGACGACCAGGACCTGGAGCGCGCTCGCGGCGCTCCTCACGACCCTCACGGGCTGCGACGGCTTCACCGGCGGCGCCGGCGACAAGCCCGAGGGCTTCCGGCTCGTCGAGGGCCGCCTCTCGCTGCCCGACGAGGATCTCCTCGGTCGCCAGGTGACCGGCCTGCAGGTGGCCGCCCTCCACCTCGACGCCGACGGCGGCGTCACGGCCTTCCCGTCGGCCGTCTTCGATCCATCGACGCAGCGGGCCGAGGCGGCCTTCGTCGCGACCGTCCCCGGCGACCTCGACGTCGTGCTCGTGCTGCAGGTGCCGTCGGCGTCGCAGCGGGGGCCCGGCGCCTTCCTCGCCGCCTTCGTCGCCGACGGGGGCGAGCAGCTCGTGCCCCGCGGCGAGGACGACCTCGCCCTCGGCGTGCTGAGCGTCGCCCGCGGCGCCCGCGTCCCCGCCGACACCACCCTCGTGGGTGGGGCCGGGGCCATCCCGGCCGCCCAGACCGACAGCGACGGCGACGGCCTCACCAACGACCGCGACGACGACGACGACGGTGACGACATCGCCGACGGCGCCGACGACGACGTGGCCGGCGACGGCGTCGCCGATGCCCTCCAGGGCCTCGCGGCCCTGCCGGACGACGACAGCGACGGCGTCCCCGACGCGCTGCAGTGACGGCGAGGCCACGCTGAACGCAACGACGGCGCCCGGCAGTTTGCAGAAGAAGGCCGCTTTGGGCCTTTTTCTGCAAACTGCCAGGTTCTTCTGGGCCTCGTCTCCGACGAGGCCGGATTAATTTCTTCGGGTAGTCCGGACATGGCGGAGGAACCGCCATGTCCGGAGTACCCGAAGAAATTCAGGTACTTATTTTATTTCGGGCGCAGGCGCCCGAAATAAAACCAGGCAGGTGGTGAAAAACGCAAAGCCGTTTTTCACCACCTGCCGTGGGCGCCGTCGTCGTTGTCGGCATCACCAGACGGGAGAGGCCGTCTTCAGGGGACGCCGCGCATGATCAGCGTGATGGGCCGGTGGTCGCTGATCTGATCGCGGTAGTTGAGGATGTCCTGCTCGAGCTTCACGACGCCGGCCGAGCCCGCGCCGACCTCGTCGTCGAAGGCCCGGGTGGTGACGATGTGATCGATGAGGGCGTTGGCGCTCGACAGGAACGAGGCCTCACCGGCGGCCTCGAGGGGCCGCGAGCGCACGACGTAGCGGCTCTCGTTGAGGAAGGGGGCCCAGTTGTCGAGGCCGCCCTCCACGTCGTCGAGGCGCTCGTTGAAGTCACCGAGCACGATGACCTCGTCGGTGCCGTTGTTGCTCGTGACCAGCGAGTTCACGTAGGCCTCGAGGCGCTCGAAGGCGACGGCGCGGCGCGCCGAGCTGTCGCGATCGTTGTCGCCCTCGCTCGCTTTGAAGTGGACGGCGATGGCGGTGAACTCGAAGCTCTGGTCGCCCGCCTCGTAGCGGAAGCGCTGCTGCAGCGGCGGCCGCGGGAAGTTGAAGCCGTCGCTGGCGAAGGGCAGCTGGGGCCGGCCGATCGGCGTGAGCAGACCGCAGCGGTAGAGGAAGCCCAGCTTCTGGTAGTCGCCGGTGCTGTAGGTGTGCGTCGAGAGCACGCCCTCGTGGCCCGGGAGCCGGCGCGTGAGCTCGTTGAAGGCCGCCTCGTCCTCGATCTCGGCGACGGCGACGAGGTCGACATCGAGGGCGGCGATGACGTCGGCGACGGTGCTCACCGTCGTCGTGCGGTTGCGCGGGAAGTTGCGGATGTTCCACGCCGCCACGTCGAAGGTGGCGTCGGAGCCGACGCGGTCCGTGATCGACGTCAGCGGCGGCGGGAAGCCGGTGTTGGCGTTGGCCGTGCAGCCGACCTCGCCTTCGCCTTCGCCCTCGCCCTCGCCTTCTCCCTCGTCGCCGCCATCACCGTCGGGGCGGGTGCTGATGTCGCCCGCGGTGCCGTCGGGGACCGGGCAGGCCGCCACAAAGGTGCTGAGGGCCAGCGCGAGGGAGGACGCGAGGGTGGCAGGACGACGCATATCGGCGCGATCGTACCGGCTCGGGGGCTGGCCGTCCCGTGGATCTTGACCGTCAGGTGACGTCCGTCGCGGGGGCATGCCGGAGCGTGACGAGCACGGCCTCGCAGGGGCAGTTGAGCCGGAACGGCATCCAGTGGCCGAGACCGGCCGACGTGTAGAGGTGGCTCGTCCCCGACGGCGCGGGGCGTCGGTAGTGCCCGAGCAGGAAGCTCTCGGGCCACAGGGGCTCGAGGAGCGAGCGGCCGAACAGGGCCATCTGCGCCCCGTGGGTGTGGCCAGACAGGGTCAGCGTGACGTCGAGGGTGGCGGCGGTGACGAAGGCGCGCGGCCGATGGGCGAGGAGGACCCGGCAGCTGACGTCGTCGGGGCAGGCGGCCATCGCCCGCTTCACCGTCTCCTCCAGGAACGTGGCGGGGCCGTCGATGCCGCGGGCCGGGTCGTTGGCGCCGGCGAGCCACAGCCGGGCGCCGTTGTGCTCGAGGAGCACGCCGCGATCGCAGAGGTACTCGACGCCCTCGTCGGCGTAGATGTCCTCGGCCTTCTGTCGGCCCCGGTAGATCTCGTGGTTGCCGATGCAGGCGAAGGTGCCGAGGCGGGGCCGCAGCGCCCGCAGCCGACGAAGGGCCCCGGGCAGCTGGCTGTAGTCGTCGCAGATGTCGCCGGTGAGGACGATGGCGTCGGGCTGGACGCCGGCGGCCACCACGGCGTCGACGACGGCCTGGAACTGCTCTTCGTGGATGAAGACCCCGAGATGGACGTCGGTGAGCTGCAGGATCGTGAGGCCGTCGAGGCCGGCCGGCACGGTGGCGCTCTTGATCTCGACGGGGGTGAGCACCGGCTTGAGGCTGGCAGCGACGGCGCCAGCAGGGCCGGACGACGCCGCCGCGACGGGGACGGCGCCGGTGACGCCCCGCAGGAAGGCCCGGCGACCGGGATCGACGGGGCGCCGACGGGTGACGACGGCCGATGGCCCCCAGACGACGGCGGTCAGGGCAAGGGCGATGGCCGAGGCGAACACCATCGACGTCATCGTCATCGCGAGGCCGGAGGCGGCGCTGTGGGGGCGCCACACCCGCAGCACCTCCCAACCGACGAAGCCCACCAGCGCGACGCCGAGGGCCACCTGCAGGGCGCGCCGGATCCAGCGCTGCCAGGCCTCCGGGAAGCCGCGGCGCAGGAAGGTCACCGACACCCCGAGGGTCAGGGCGATGACGATGAGGGGCATCAGCATACGGCCGATGGAGAACGCAGACATGGTGCCTGACCTAACATGCGCCGCCGCCGACGCATGCCCGCGCTGGCTTGTGTCCCCGCCACAGTCCGCTATCGATCCGCCATGCGGACCCTCTTCGCCCTTGCCTTCCTGCTGGCGTCCACGTCGGCGCTGGCCCACAAGGGCATCTTCATCGTGCGTCACGCCGAGAAGGCGTCGGCCACGGATCCCGATACCCAGCTGGCGATGCAGGGCGAGGACCGCGCCCTCGCCCTCGCCCGCCTGCTGCGCAGCGCCGGCGTGTCGCACGTGTTCGCGACCCACCTCAAGCGCACCCAGCAGACCGTGGAACCCCTCGTGGAACAGCGCGGCCTGACGACGACGGTGCTGCCCGCCGACAAGACCGCCGACCTCCTGAAGGCCCTCAAGGGCCTGCCGGCCGATGCGGTCGCCGTCGTCGCCGGCCACAGCGACACCATCCCCGAGATCCTCAAGGGCCTCGGCATCTCGACGAAGGTCGACATCAAGGACGACCAGTATGGCCGGGTCTTCCTCGTCACCGGCGCCGGCCAGCTCATCGAGCTCTCCTACTGACCGGCCACCGCCGGACGGACCGCCATGACGACGACGACGCGTGACCGCCTGCTGCGCCACCTCGAGGCGCTCGTGGCCTGCGATACCCGCAATCCGCCCCGTGGCGGGCAGGGCATCGACGGCCTCTTCGCCCACGTCCGGGCCGCGCTCCCCGAGGGCTTCGACGTCGTCGAGCGCGACCTCGGCGACGGCTGCCGCTGGCTCCATGCCCGCCGCGTCGTCGACGGCGTCGACCCCCGCGAGGTCCCCCTCGTCAACGTCCACATCGACACCGTGCCGAGGGACGAGGGCTGGACCCGCGATCCGTTCACGCTCGCGGTCGTCGACGTCGACGGCGAGCAACGCGCGATCGGTCTCGGGGCCTGCGACATCAAGGGCGCCGTCGCGGCCTTCCTCGTGGCTGCCGAAGACACCGCCGGGCCCGCCGAGTTGCTGCTCACCTCCGACGAGGAGGCCGGCTCGTCGCGCTGCGTGAAGGCCTTCGTCGCCGAGCACGACGTGAAGGGCCGCCTGCTGCTCGTCGCCGAGCCGACGCAGGGCCGCGCCGTCGTCGCCCACCGCGGCATCGGCACCGCCGTACTCACGTTCAACGGCGTCGCCGGCCACGCGTCGCAGAAGCGGGCCACCGTCGACAGCGCCGTTGCCGAGGCGGTGCGTTTCTGCGCCGCGGCCCTCGCCCTCGCCGACGCCGACGACAACACGATCCGCCTGAACCTCGGTCGCATCGAGGGCGGCACCAAGGCCAACATGATCGCGTCGTCGTGCCTGCTGCGCTTCGGCGTGCGGCCGCCGCCGGAGCACACGCCCGAGGCGGTGCTGGAGCGCCTGCAGGCGCTGGTGTCGCCGACGCGCGCGACCTTCGAGCGGGGCTTCCTCGCGCCCGCGCTGCCGGCGCCGTGGGGCGATCGCACCGTCGCCGAGGCGAAGGGGCGCAGCCGCGCCCGCGCCGCGGCCCTCGGCCTCGCCCCCGGCGACGACGTCGACTTCTTCACCGAGGCGGCGTTCTTCTCGGCGGCCGGCGCCGACGCCGTCGTCTTTGGTCCCGGCGACATCGCCCAGGCCCACACCGCCGATGAGTGGGTCCGCGTCGACGAGCTCGCCGCCGTCTGCGCCGCCTACGCCGCGATCATCCGCGCGAGCGGCTGAACCCCATCTCGCCGGGCGCCCGCCGGCTCGTCCCGTGTCTCGTCGTCGAAGGAGGTCGTCATGACCCGCACCGTGAGTCCCCGCACCAACGAGTCCGCGCTGCGCAGCGCGCCGCTGCGGCCCGACTCCGCCGAAGACCTCATGGTCCGGCTGCTGCAGAACCTCGGCAGCCGCAAGGAGGTCGAGCAGTACCTGCGCCTGTTCTCCTCCGTCGAGGAGCAGCGGTTCGCCGTCATCAAGGTCTCCGGCGGCGTCGTCGAGGCCGAGCTCGAGGCCCTCGCGTCGTCGATCGCGTTTCTCGACAAGGTCGGCCTCACGCCGGTGATCATCCACGGCGCCGGCCCGCAGCTGAAGGCGGCCGAGGAGGTCGCCGGCCTCGCCGAGGCCCGCACCGTCGGTGGCGAGCGCGTCGTGTCCGCCGAGGCCATCGGCCTCGCCCGCAAGGTCTATCAGCGCGAGAACCTCCGCATCGTCAACGCCCTCGAGGCGCTCGGCACGCGCGCCCGCCCGATCCCGACGGGCGTGTTCACCGCCGAGCCCATCGACGAGGCCCGCCTCGGCTACGTCGGCCGCGTCACCGGCGTCGACCTCGACGCCGTCGAAGCGAGCATCCAGGCCGAGCAGATCCCCGTGCTCGCCTCGCTTGCCGAGACCCGCACCGGCCAGGTCCTCAACGTCAATGCCGACGCCGCCTGCGTGCGCCTGGCGCTCGCGATCGTGCCCTTCAAGGTCGTCTTCCTCTCGCCCGACGACGGCATCCGCGGCGAGGACGGCCAGATCATCTCGGCTATCAACCTCGAGGAGGACTACGAGACCCTCATCGCCGAGCCGTGGCTGACGCCGGCGACCCGCAACAAGCTCTCCGAGATCCGGGCGATGCTGCAGCAGCTGCCGCCGTCGTCGTCGGTGGCGGTGGCGTCGCCGGAGAACCTCGCCCGCGAGCTGTTCACCCACAAGGGCGCCGGCACCCTCATCCGCATGGGTGAGCGCATCCGCACCCATACCGATATGTCGAATATCGACCGGGGGCGGCTGGTGGCACTGTTGGAGAATTCCTTCGGTCGAAAGCTCCTGCCGGACTATTTCGACATGAAGGCCCTCTACAAGATCTTCCTCGCCGACTCCTACCGCGCCACGGCCATCCTCACCCTCGAAGACGGCATCCCCTACCTCGACAAGTTCGCGGTGACGACGGAAGCGCAGGGCGACGGCGTCGGCGGCTCCCTGTGGCAGCGCATGCACCGGCAGGAGGACCGCCTGTTCTGGCGCAGCCGCATCGATAATGAAGTGAACCCCTGGTACTTCCAGCGTTCGGATGGTTGCTACAAGACCGAGAAGTGGTGCGTCTTCTGGTATGGTCTGAAAGACTACGACGACATCAAGAAGTGTATTGATCGAGCGCTGGCGATGCCGCCGACGCTCAAGGCCCACTCCATCGGGACCACGCCATGACGAAGAAGCGCATCGGCCTCGTCGGCGCCCGCGGCTACGTCGGCCGCGAGCTGCTGAAGCTCCTCGCGAACGACCGCACCACCGAGGTCGTCTTCATCGCCAGCAAGGGCGCCGCCGGCAAGAAGGCCGGTGAGGTGATCGGCGCCGAGGGTCCCTTCGCCGACATGGTGCTCGAAGACCTCACGCCCGCCGACGTCGTCGGCCGTGACGTCGACGGTGTCGTGCTGGGCCTGTCGAACGGTCAGGCCGCGCCCTGGGCGCAGGGGCTGCCGCCGAAGGTCCGCATCGTCGACCTCTCGGCGGACTTCCGCTTCGACGACGCTGGCGGCTGGGTCTACGGCCTCACCGAGAAGCACCGCGAGAAGCTCCGCGGCTGTCAGCGGGTGACGAACCCGGGCTGCTACGCGACGGCGGCCCAGCTCGCGATGTGGCCCTTCGAGGACCTCATCACGCGGGCGCAGGTCTTTGGCGTGTCGGGCTACTCGGGGGCGGGCAACACGCCGTCGCCGAAGAACGACGTCACGCTGCTCACCGACAACCTGCTGCCCTACGACCTCATCGGTCACACCCAGGAGCGTGAGATGCGACGCCATGCCGGCGTCGACCTCAGCTTCATGCCGCACGTGGCGCCGTTCTTCCGCGGCATCACGGTGACGGTGTCCCTCGACCTCAAGGAGGGCCTGACGGCGGGGCAGGCGCGCGAGCGTCTGCATGCGCGCTTCGAGCACGAGCCCCTCGTGCGGCTCACCGAGGGGGAGTTGCCGCCGATGGTGACGCAGGTCCGCGAGAAGAACGGCGTGATCATCGGCGGCCTGCACGCCGACGTCGCCGCCCGCCGGCTCGTCCTCGTCGCCGTCATCGACAACCTGCTCAAGGGAGCGGCGACGCAGGCCCTGCAGAACCTGCACCTGGCGCTCGGCGTCGACGAACTCGCTGGGATCACGCCATGAGCCACACGCCGGGCACGCCCCTGTGGGCCAAGGGTGTCGTCGACGTCGACGCCGCCGTCCAGCGCTTCTGCGCCGCCGACGACGTCATCGTTGATCGCGAGCTCTTCTCGTTCGACATCCGCGCCACCGCCGCCCACGTCCGCGGCCTCGGCCGCATCGGCGTGCTGAGCGCCGACGAGGTGACGACGTTGACGGGCGGCCTCGACGACCTCGCCCGCGCCTGGGAGGCCGGCGAGTTCGTCGTCGATGAGCGCTACGAGGACGGCCACACCGCCATCGAGTCCTTTCTCGTCGACCGCTGCGGCGAGGCCGGCAAGAAGGTCCACACCGCGCGCTCGCGCAACGATCAGGTCCTCGTCGCGGCGCGCCTGTGGCTGAAGGATCGCCTGCAGCAGGCGGCGTCGCTGGCGGAGGCCGCGGCCCTCGCCTGTCTGGTGCGGGCCGAGGCTTCGACGACGACGCCAATGCCCGGCTACACACACCTGCAGCGGGCGATGCCGACGAGCCTCGGGGCCTTCTTCGCCGGCCACGCGGAGTGCTTCGTCGACAGCCGCGACGCCCTGCGCGCGGCGATCTCGGTCATCGACAAGAATCCGCTGGGCACCGGCGCCGGCTTCGGCGTCTCCCTCGCCCTCGACCGCGACGGCGTGGCCCGCGAGCTGGGGTTCGCCGACGTCGTGCTGTCGCCGCAGGCGGCGCAGAACTCGCGGGGCAAGCTCGAGCTGTGGGGGCTGCAGGCGCTGCACCTGCTCACGCTCGACGTGCGTCGCCTCGCCTGGGACCTGTCGCTCTACGCCTCGGCGGAGTTCGACTTCGTGCGACTGCCGAATGCCTACACGACCGGCAGCAGCCTGATGCCGAACAAGCGCAACCCCGACGTCGTCGAGCTGCTGCGCACGCTGCCCGCCGTTGTCGAAGGGGCGCTCGCCGAGACGCAGGCGGTGCTGTCGCTGCCGTCGAGCTACCACCGCGACCTGCAGGCAACGAAGGCGCCGGTGGTGCGGGCCTTCGGGCGGGCCCTCGCCGGCGTGGCCCTCGTGCCAGCCCTCGTCGAGAAGCTGACGTTCAACGCGCCGGTGCTGCGGCGTGCGATCAGCGGCGACATGTACGCCACCGACCGCGCCCTCGAACTCGTCGTCGACGGCGTCGCCTTCCGTGACGCCTACAAGCAGGCGGCCGCCGAAATCCCGACCTTCGAGGGCCGCGACCCCGACGAGAGCCTGCAGAAGCGCGTCTCGCTGGGCGGCGCGGGCAACCTCGGCCTCGAGCGGCTGCGGGCCCGCCTGCAGGCCTGAGCCTCAGGGCAACGGCACAAAGCGCTCGACGACGTCGACGGCGCCGAAGCCCTGCACCGGCGCGCCACCGGGCACGTAGAGGGCGCCGTCGATGACGGCGGCGCCCATGCCATGGCGGGGCGTGCGGACATCGACGACGGCCTCCCAGCGGTCGTCGGCGAAGCGGTAGCGCTCGACCTCGGCGTAGACGCCGGTGTCGTCGTCGACGTTGCCCTCGCCTCCGACGACGTAGAGGGCGGCATCGTCGCCGTCGCCGAGGACGGCGGCGGCGGCCCCGGCGCGGGACGTCGGCATCGGCGCCATCGTTGTGTACGTCGATGTCGCGGGGTCGAAGCGCAAGAGCGCCGTCGTGTGGTTGCGCAGGCCGTTCTCGCGGCCCGACACGATCCACAGCGCACCGTCGTGCGCGACGCACAGGACATGGTCGAGGCGCCGGGGCAGGGGCGGCAGGGCCTCCCAGCGGTCCTCGTCGACGAGGTAGCGCGAGGCCTCGGCGCGGCTGCCGTTCTGGTAGCCGCCAAACACGTAGAGGGCGCCGTCGAGCGCGCACGTCGCCGCGGCGCCGCGGGCCTCGGCGGCCGGCATCGGGGCGGCCTCGCGCCAGGCGTCGCCATCATCGCCAGCGTCGAGGATCAGGGTGCGGGCGTCGTCGCGGAAGTCGGCGCCGATCAGGAAGCCGCCGACGACGAGGCGGGGGCCGGAGGCGGTGTCGACGACGGCCGCGTTGGGATGGTGCAGGGGCAGCGGCAGGTCTGGCAGCGCGCGCCACACGCCGCCGGCGTCGTCGACGCGCAGCGCCTCGACAGCAGCGACGGTGGTGTCGTCGTCGAAGCCGCCCACGACGACGAGCTCGCCGGCGAGGGCGACGACGGCGTGCTCCTGGCGCGGGGAGGGCAGGGGCAAAAGCCGCTCCCAGCGACCGCCGTCGCCGGTGACGACGGGCGGCGCCGTGTCGGTGAAGGGGGCCGCGCAGCCGACGGCGGCGAGGACCACGACGACGGCGGCGACGGGCGCGCGCATGTCAGGGGGCCGCGCCGGGGATCTGCGAGTCCCGCAGGACCTGCAGCTCGCGGGCGAGGGTGGCGCGCTCCAGGGCCGCGGCGGCCTGCTGGAGGAAGATCTCGAGGAGGGCGATGTCGGGAAAGGGGCGAGGTTCTGTGCCGTTGTCGGCGTAGAGCACGGCCTCAAGGCCCCGCGGCGAGATGAGGGGCGCGGCGTAGACCTCGCGGGGGCGCTGGCCGCCGATGAGGTTGAGGAAGCGCGCGTTCCACTCGCTGTCCCAGATCGGCTGGCGGACGCCACAGCGCTCGGCGACGGCGCGGGCGAAGATGGTGTCGGCGGCCAGCGGGATGCGGATGCTGCGCACGAGGCGGCCCGGATCGGTGCCGCCGACGCCGAAGCCGCCGAGGCCGACGAGCTCCTGGCGGACGCGGTCGACGGAGAACAGCGCGCCCCGGGCGAAGAACGCCGACGCGAAGCGCAGCAGCAGCAGCGGGATCTCCTCCTCGAAGCTCGGATGGTTGAGCTCGCCGAGCAGCGCCTTCAGCGTGTCGAGGCTCTTGATGCCCTCGTCGAGCTGCGCCCGCTGGTTCTGCTGCCACTCGGCGCGCTCCTCGTCGGCGAGCTCGCGCGACAGTTCGCGGGCGAGGTCGAAGCCGGCGACGGGCAGCGCGGGGCGCTGCAGGCGGGCGAGCACCGGGTTCAAGAGTTCGCCGAGGGCCTCGCGGCTGGCGGGCCGGCGCAACACCGTTGCCCCGAGCGACGTCGCCAGCGCCTCGGCGTCCTCGTGCTGACCATCGACGACGAGGAAGCAGCGGCCCCCGGCTCCGGCGTCGTGGGCGGCCCGCACGAGCTCAAGGCCACCGAGGACGCCGCGGCCGGTGCTGCGGGGCATGACGAGGTCGACGACAATGGCGCCAAGGCCGTCGTCGACGGCGCCGGTGACCCGATCGAGCGCGCGCTGTGCCGACGACATCGCCAGCAGCGGCACGCCGATGTCGTTGAGGGTCTGCTCGACGCCGGCGAGGAAGGTGGGGTCGTCGTCGACGACGAGCAGCTCGGGGCGCCCCGGGGGCTCGGTGCGGCGTGCCCCGCGGGGCTGGGCCGAGAGGCCAAAGAGCGGATCGGCCGCGCGTTCCTGGCGGCGTTTGCGCGCGTCGCGCGCGAGGTCCTCGACGTCGAGGCCGGCCGGCAGCGTCCACGCGGTGTCGCCGGTGTAGCGCAGCGGCGGGGCGGCGTCGGCGGTGACGCGGAACGCGAAGGAGCCGCTGCGCCAGCCGAGCACGCGGCGGACGGCGTCGCTCATCAGGCTGCTCAGGATGTCGTCGACGCGGACGAGGACCTGGCGGAGGCCGGAGCGGGCCTCGACGCGGGCGACGAGGGCCTCGACGGTCTCGCCGCCGTGGCCCGGTGGCATGGCGTCGAGGATGGCGTGACGGGCCAGCGTGTCGCCGACGGTCTCGACGGTGTCGTGCATGCGCACGCGCACGAGGCGGCCGCCGACGAAGTGGAACTCGGCCTGCGTGTCGGGGCCGACGACGTCCAGGAGTCCCGATCGCCGCGACAGCGCGACGACGCGCAGGACCTCATCCAGGTCCACATCATCCAGGAATCCCGACAGCGCCCGCGACATCGCCGGAAGGCTACTCCAGCCCGGTCATCAACCAAAGCGCGCCCGCGCCGCCGCGACCTCGGGGTGGCGGGCGACGGCGGCGGCGACGTGGTCGGCGACCTCGGCGCGGCTCGCGAAGACGTCGGCGCCGGTGGCAGCGCCCTCCAATGCGTCGGCGAAGGCGCCACAGGAGCCGTAGCGCAGGAAGCGCCACGTCCGCAGCATGCGGTCGACGGCCCGGGTCACCGGGCGGGGGAGGTCGGGCTCGATGCTGCCGAGACGCCGGAAATCGCCGCGGCGCACCCGCATGAGGTGGTCGATCTCGCTCTCGCCGGGCCGCGGTGCATAGGGCCGCACCGACGACAGCATCTCGTAGAGCACGAGGGCGAGGGCGTAGCCGTCGGCGCGCCCGTCGAGCTCGCTGCCCTGGACCTGCTCCGGCGCCATGTAGGTGAGCTTGCCCTTCAGGAAACCGGCCTGGGTCACGCCCTCGAGCTGGCTCAGCTTGGCAATACCGAAGTCGGCCACCTTCGTGATGCCGTCGCGGGTGACGAACAGGTTGTCGGGGCTGACGTCGCGATGCACGAGACCGAAGCGGGTGCCCTGGGGCGAGTGCAGCTCGTGGGCGAAGTGCAGCCCGCGCAGCGCGTCGACGGCGATGCGCAGCGCGACGCGGGCCGGGATCGGTCGCTTCTGGTACCAGGCGTCGGCGAGGAGGTGGTCGGTATCGAGGCCGTCGACGAACTCCATGACGAGGTAGTAGTGGCCGCCGATCTCGCCGGCGTCGACGACGGTGACGACGTTGTCGTGGCGCAGGAGCTGGCCGATGTCGGCCTCGGTGAGGAAGAGGTCGACGACGTCCTGCCGGCCCTCCATCTCGGGGAGCAGGCGCTTGACGACGACGCGGGCCCCGGAGCCGGCGTGGCGGGCGACAAAGAGCTCGGCCATGCCGCCCTTCGCCAGCGGTTTTTCCAACAGGTATTCGCCGAATCGCTCGCTCACGGGCTCGCACGCTACCCGAGGTGCGACGCCGCGGTCGACGCCACCCCCCTTCTGTCCGGCGGGTGACGGGATTATCCATGGCCCGTGCACATCGTCCGGCTCGACCCGCAGGCCTCCGGGGCCGTCGACGCCTCCCGACGGGGAGCCGTGGTGGCCATCGGCAACTTCGACGGTCTGCATCGCGGCCACCAGGCCCTGTTTGCCGCCGTCCACACGCTGTCCCGTCGGCTCGGCGGGGCGCCGCCCGGCGTCGTGACCTTCGCGCCCCATCCGGTGCGTGTCCTCGCCCCGAAGCTGGCCCCGCCCCTCATCCTGCGTCCCGACGAGAAGGAGCAGGGGCTGCGCGCGGCCGGTCTCGACGTCATGTTCGAACTCGCCTTCACACCGGGCCTCGCCGCCCTCGACGCCGCGACCTTCTGCCGCGCGATCCTGCGGGAGCGGCTGGGCGTCGCCGGCGTCGTCGTCGGCGAGGGTTTCAAGTTCGGCGCCCGGGCCGAGGGGCGCTTCGCCGATCTCGCCGCCGCCTTCGGTGACCACGCCGTCGCCGTCCCGTCGGTGCGCGAGGGCGGCTACATCTGCAGCTCGAGCAAGATCCGGGAGCTCATCCTGCTGGGCCACGTCGATGCCGCCGCATCGCTGCTCGGTCGGCCCTATCGCATCGAGGGGAAGGTCGTGCGCGGCGACGCCCGCGGCCGCACCATCGGCGTCCCCACCGCCAACATCGACTCGGGGCGCGAGCTCCTGCCGCGCGTCGGCGTCTACGCCACCCGCGCCATCCTGCCCGACGGGCGGGTCGTCCCGTCGGTGACCAACATCGGCCTGCGGCCCACCTTCCAGGGCGAGGGCGTGCGCATCGAGGCCCATCTCCTCGACGTCACCGTCGACCTCTACGACCAGCGCCTCTCCCTCGACGTCGTCGCCCGCCTGCGCGACGAGCAGCGCTTCAACGGCATCGACGCCCTCCTTGCCCAGATCCACGCCGACATCGCTGCGGCCCGCGCCGTCCTCGGCGCCAGCGGCTCCCGCCCATGAGGCGCGGCCTCGCCCTCATCGGCGACAGCCGCATCGCGAAGAGCGCCTCCCCGGCCATCCACGACGCCATCTTCGGCGCCGGCACCTACGGTCTCATCGCCGACGACGACGCGGGGCGGGCCTTCGCCACCGCCGAGGCCGCCCTCCGCGGCGTCAACGTCACCGCCCCCCACAAGCTCGCGGCCGCGGCCCGCTACGCCGCCGTCCTCGACGACGCCGCCACCCGCACCGGCGCTGTCAACACCGTGGTCTACGCCGACGACGGACGCGCCGTGATCGCCAGCAACACCGACGTCGAGGGCGTCCAGGTCGCCTGGCGTCGGGCGTCGGTCGCCCTCGAGGGGCGCCGGGTCGCCGTGATCGGGGCCGGCGGTGCCGCCCGTGCCGTCGTCGTCGCCGCTGCCGACGCCGGCGCCCACGCCGTCGTTGTCCATGCGCGGCAACGGGACGCCGCCGCCAGCCTGGTGAGCCTGGCGGCGTCGGTGGGCCTCGACGCCGCCGTCGCCGGGATCGACGCCGCCCCCGCGGATGTCATCGTCATCGCCGCCAGCGAGCTCGAGGACGTCGACGCCTGGCTGGGGCGGGCGATCGGCAGGACGGGGGTCGTGCACGATCTGCGCTACGGCCGTCGGGCCTGGGGGCCCCGCAACGCTGCGCTCCGCCGTGGACTGCTCTTCCTCGACGGCGCGTCGATGCTGCTGGCGCAGGCCCTGGCTGCCGCCACCCTCTTCGCCGGCGCCCCCATCGACGAGGTCGCCCGGGCCCGGGCCGCCGCCGCCCTCGCCGCAACGCTCCGCGGCGGCTGACCGGGTGGGCGCCCCCCCCACAACGTCTCACTTTCAGGGATGTTCGCATCCCGGCCCGGTCCGGCTAAGGTCCCGCCGACGTGGTGGACGCGCCGCGTTCCTGACGGTCCCCGGGGCCCGTCGGGGGTTCCAGGAGGATCCGATGCCCGCACGTCTTGGTGAGCTGCTCGTCCGCGAAAACCTCATCTCCCTGCAGCAGCTCCAGAAGGCCCAGGAAGCCCAGAAGGTCGAGGGTGGCAAGCTCGGCTATCAGCTCACAAAGCTCGGCTACATCGAGGAGAGCCAGCTCACGGAGTTCCTGTCGCGCCAGTACGGCGTGCCAGCCATCAACCTCGCCGAGTTCGAGATCGACGCCGATGTCATCAAGCTGATCCCGAAGGAGGTCGCCGAGAAGCACCAGGTGGTGCCGGTGAACCGCGCAGGTGGCTCGCTGATCGTCGCCATGAGCGACCCGTCGAACATCTTCGCCATCGACGACATCAAGTTCCTCACCGGCTACAACATCGAGGTCGTTGTCTCTGCCGAGGCGTCCATCCAGGCGGCGATCGACAAGTACTACCGCAACGTCGGCGCGACCTCAGACCCGTTCGCCAGCATGGGTTCGATCGACGACATCATGGACGGCTTCGAGGAAGACGTCGATGTCGCCGAACGCGAGCAGGAGTCCAACGTCGTCGACCTCGAGAAGGCCGCCGAGGACGCTCCCGTCGTCAAGCTGGTGAACCTCATCCTCGTCGACGCCATCAAGAAGGGCGCCTCCGATATCCACATCGAGCCGTACGAGAAGGAGATGCGGGTTCGCTACCGCATCGACGGCATCCTTCACGAGGTGATGCGTCCGCCGCTCAAGCTCAAGAACGCGATCAGCTCACGCGTGAAGATCATGAGCGACCTCGACATCGCCGAGCGCCGGCTGCCGCAGGACGGCCGCATCAAGCTCCGGATCGGCGGTGGCAAGGAGATGGACTACCGCGTGTCGGTCTGCCCGATGCTGTTTGGCGAGAAGATCGTCATGCGGCTGCTCGACAAGAGCAACCTCCAGCTCGACATGACGAAGCTCGGTCTGTCGGCGGAAGAGATCGGCATCTGGAAGGAGGGCATCGAGAAGCCCTTCGGCATGTGCATCGTCACGGGCCCCACGGGTTCCGGCAAGACGACGACGCTGTACTCGTCGCTTTCGGCGCTCAATCAGCCCGACGTCAACATCTGCACCGCGGAAGACCCCGTCGAGTTCAACTTCGCCGGCATCAACCAGGTGCAGATGCATGAGGACATCGGCCTCAACTTCGCTGCGGCGCTGCGCTCGTTCCTCCGGCAGGACCCGGACACCATCATGGTGGGCGAGGTCCGCGACTTCGAGACCGCCGAGATCGCGGTGAAGGCCGCCCTCACCGGCCACATGGTGCTGACGACGCTGCACACCAACGATGCCCCCGCCACGATCACCCGCCTGCTCAACATGGGTATCGAGCCCTTCCTGGTGACGGCCGCCGTCAACGTCATCATTGCCCAGCGCCTTGGTCGTCGTATCTGCAAGAACTGCAAGGCGCCGACGGACATCCCGAAGGAGGCGCTGCTCAACGCGCAGGTGCCGAAGGACATGATCGGCAAGTTCCAGCCGATGGCCGGCAAGGGCTGCGACATCTGCAGCGGCACCGGCTGCAAGGGCCGCATCGCGTTCTATGAAGTGCTGAAGATGACCGACCCGCTGCGCGAGCTCATCCTCAACGGCGCGTCAACGGGCGAGATCAAGGCCGAGGCCATCAAGCTCGGCTTCAAGACCCTGCGCATGTCGGCCGTCGCGCACTTCATGGCCGGCACCGTGCCCATCGACGAGGTCACCGGCAGCACCGCCGCCGACGAGCTCTGAACATCGTGCGGCGCGCCTGTCATCGGCCCCTTGCTGATGGCCGGCGCGCCGGTGCTTCTCCAGACCGCACACTGCAGGAACCCGCATGAGCCAGCAGCCGCCTCCGCCCCAGGGTCCGCCCGTCAACCTCCATCAGCTGTTGAAGGCCATGATCGAGAAGGGGGCATCGGACCTCCACATCACGACGGGGTCGCCACCGCAGCTGCGTATCGACGGCGATCTGGTCCCGCTGCGGGTGCCGCCGCTGTCGCCCGTCGACACCAAGCAGCTCTGCTACTCGATTCTCACCGACGCGCAGAAGCACAAGTTCGAGGAGGAAAACGAACTCGACCTTTCGTTCGGCGTGAAGTCGCTGGCCCGGTTTCGCGCCAACCTCTTCATGCAGCGTGGCGCCGTCGCCGCCGCCTTCCGCACCATCCCGTTCAAGATCCTGTCGTTCCAGGAACTCGGGCTGCCGGCCGTCGTCAGCGAGATCGCGAACCGTCCCCGTGGCCTCGTCCTCGTCACCGGGCCGACCGGCTCGGGCAAGTCGACGACGCTCGCGAGCATCATCGACAAGATCAACACCGAGGGCCACTACCACATCCTCACGATCGAGGACCCCATCGAGTATCTGCACCCGCACAAGTCGTCGCTGGTGAACCAGCGCGAGGTGGGCGCCGACACCGACAACTTCAAGAAGGCCCTCAAGTACGTCCTGCGTCAGGACCCCGACGTCGTCCTCATCGGCGAGATGCGTGACCTCGAGACCATCGAGGCCGCCCTCGTGATTGCCGAGACGGGCCACCTCGCGTTCGCGACCCTGCACACCAATGGCGCCGTCCAGACCATCAACCGCATCATCGACGTCTTCCCGCCGTACCAGCAGCCCCAGATCCGCGCGAACCTCTCCTTCGTGCTCGAGGGCGTGATGTCGCAGCAGCTCATCCCGAAGCTGGGTGGGGCCGGGCGCGTGCTGGCGCTCGAAGTGATGGTGCCCAACGTCGCCATCCGGAACCTGATCCGCGAAGACAAGGTCCACCAGATCTACTCGCAGATGCAGGTCGGTCAGAACCGCTTCGGCATGGTGACCCTCAACCAGACGCTGCTCTCGCTCGTGCAGAAGCGGCTCATCTCGGTGGAGGAGGCGCTCGGGCGCTCGTCTGAGCTCGACGAGTTCCGCACCATGCTCACCAACGCCGGCATCAGCATCGGCGGACCGTCTCCGGCCCCCGCGCGTCCCCAGAAGTGACCGGGTCGGGCGTCCCACAATCGCCCACCCTGATGCGACAAGTTGAGATTGGCTCTGAGGCGCTGTTAGCGTCCTGAGCGTCGGAGGCCAGACATGCCCGTTTTCCAGTGGACCGCAAAGACCAAGAGCGGCGAAGTCCGCAGCGGCGAGATGGACGCGCCCAACAAGGACGCGGTGGAGCAGCGTCTCCGTGGCCAGCAGCTCACGCCCTCGAAGGTGAAGCCGAAGCCCGCCGAGTTGGCCTTCAAGATGCCAGGCAGCTCGGGCGTCTCGACGCGCGACCTGATGATCTTCACCCGGCAGTTCTCGACGATGATCGACGCCGGTCTGCCGCTCGTGCAGTGTCTCGACATCCTGCACCAGCAGCAGGAGAACCTGCACTTCAAGAAGGTGCTCGGTGCCGTGAAGGTCGACGTCGAGTCGGGCAAGACCTTTGCTGATGCCCTCGCGAAGCACCCCAAGGTCTTCGATACCCTCATGGTGAACCTGGTCGCCGCCGGCGAGACGGGCGGTATCCTCGACACCATCATGACGCGTATCGCGATGCAGACCGAGAAGTCGGTGAAGCTCGCGAAGCAGATCAAGGGCGCGCTGTTCTATCCGGCCGCCGTCATGACGGTCGCCGTGGGCGCTGTCGCCGTGCTGCTGCTGTTCGTGATTCCCGTGTTCGAGAAGATGTTTGCCGACTTTGGCGGCTCGCTTCCCGTGCCGACGCAGATGGTGATCGACCTCTCCAACTGGTCCGTCGAGCACTGGTACATCTTCATCATCGTCCCCGTCGGCGGCGCGCTGGCCTTCCGGGCCATCCGCAACAACCCGAAGGGACGACACGCCACCGACAAGATCGCGCTCGGACTGCCGGTCTTTGGTCCCCTCATCCGCAAGACGTCGACGGCCCGTTTCACCCGCACGATGGGCACGATGCTCAGTTCCGGTGTGCCGATCCTCGATGCGCTGGACATCGTCGCCCGCGCCTCCGGCAACCTCATCATCGCCGAGGGCATCCAGTACGCCCGGCGGAAGGTGTCGGAAGGCAAGACGCTCGCTGAGCCCCTCGCCGAGACAAAGCTCTTCCCGTCGATGGTGTGTCAGATGGTGTCCATCGGCGAGAGCGCCGGTGCGCTTGACACGATGCTCAACAAGATCGCCGACTTCTACGAGGACGAGGTCGACGCCGCGGTCGCCGGCCTCACGTCGCTCCTCGAGCCCCTCATCATGGTGTTCCTCGCCGTGGTGCTCGGTGGCTTCCTGATCGCGATGTACCTGCCGATCTTCACGATCGCCGGCAACATCACCTGACGAAGTCTCCGCTGTCGTGAGAAACGCCCGCCTCCGGCGGGCGTTTCTCGTCTGGGCCGCCCACGTCCGCTATATCGTTCGAGTGAACAACGAGCCCATGCCCGTCCGGCACCTCACGGGGGCCGCCGTCGTTCCTGTCTACGAGTCGGTCCTCACGCGGCTCAAATGGTTGCTCGTCTTCCGGCTCATCGTCGTCACCGTCCTGCTCGGCTCGTCCGTCGTCGTCCGGGCCACCACCGACGAGCTGATCTTCGCTCGCGCGGCACTTGCCCTCTACGTCGTCGCTGGCGTCGCCTACGCCTCGATCCTCGCCGGTGCGTTCGTCATCCGGACCCGACCGTCGTGGGCGCCGGGCGTCGCCTACACCCAGCTCATCTCCGATGCGCTCATCGCCACGGCGGTCGTGTGGCTGACCGGCGGCGCCGAGAGCGTCTTCGTCTTCATCTACTCCCTGTCGGTGCTCAACGCCGCCATCGTGCTGCACCGGCGCGCCGCGCTGGTCCTCGCGGGCGTGTCGGCGGCCCTCTTCATCGTGGCGGCGCTGGCGACGTCGACGGTGCCGTTGCGGGTCCTCCTGCCGTCCCTCGCCACCAACGCCGCGTCGTTCTTCCTCGTCGCCGTCCTCAGCGGCTACCTCACGACGCAGCTGACGAAGACGTCGGCGCGGCTCGAGGACGCGCGCGCCCAGATCCTCAAGCTTGAGGGCCTCTACGCCGCCGTCCTTGGCTCATTGCCATCGGGCGTCATGAGCATCGGCGAGGGGGGGCACGTCGTCTTCGTCAACGCCGCCGGCCGCGACATCCTCGGCGCTGTCGGCGACGTCGTCGGTCAGGCGGTGATGGCGATCGCGCCGGCGTTCGGGCCGCTCGTCTCGCGGGCCGACAGCGAGCGCTTCGAGGTCGAGGTCGACCTCGGTGTTCGCGGCCGCCGCGTCCTCGGTGGCAGCGTCGCCCCCCTCGTCGGCGTCGACGACCCCGGCCGCGTCGTCGTTTTTCAGGACCTCACCGAGTTGCGTCGTTTGCAGGAGGACGTCGCCCGCTCGGAGCGCCTCGCGGAACTCGGGCGGCTCGCGGCCGGCCTTGCCCACGAGGTCAGGAATCCCCTGGCCGCCATGATCGGCTGTCTGCAACTGCTGGCGGCCGATCGCAGCGTCACGACCGGAGAGAACGGCAAGCTCCTCGGCATTGTGCAGCGCGAGGCTGAGCGCCTCTCGGGACTGGTCCAGGCCTTCCTCACCTACGCCCGACCGGCCGACCCGGTGCTGCAGACCGTTCAGGTGCGCACGCTCCTCGACGAGACCGCGGCGGCCGTGCGGCATGGTCTGCAGTCGTCGACGTTGGAGGTCCTCGCGTTGCCCGAGCGGACGGTCCGCGTGGACCCCGACCAGCTCCGCCAGGTGCTGTGGAACGTGATCACCAATGCCGATCGCATTGGTCAAGGCCTCGGACGCCGACTGCGCGTGGAGCTCGGCGCCGAAGCCGACGGCGATGACGTGGTCCTCTGTGTCGACGACGACGGCCCCGGCGTGCCGGAGGAGCTGCGCCAGCGGATCTTCGAGCCGTTCTTCACGACGCGGCCCGATGGCAATGGCCTCGGCCTCGCGACCTGCCACCAACTCGTCCAGCGCAACGGCGGCGTCATGGGCGCCACCCGCTCGCCCCTCGGGGGAGCGCGCTTCACCATTCGTCTCCCCGCAGTGAGGACCGACCCCTCAGGAGCGTGAGCCATGGCCAGGATCCTCGTCGTCGATGATGAGACCTCGATTCGCGAGTTCCTCGAGATCCTGTTGCTGCGGGCGCACCACCATGTGCGCCTCGCTCGCGACGCCGTCGACGCCATCGCGCAGCTCAAGGAGGAGTCGGTCGACCTCGTGCTCACCGATCTGCGGCTGCCGAAGGGCAGCGGCATGGACGTCCTGCAGTACATCGCGCGCCACACCCCCTCGACGCAGGTGGTGATGATGACGGCGTTTGCGACGACGGAGACGGCCATCGAGGCCATGAAGGCCGGCGCCTACGACTACATCATCAAGCCCTTCAAGGTCGACGAGCTGACGGTCCTCATCGACCGTGCTCTCGAGCGCCGCGCGCTGCAGACCGAGAATGTTGCGCTGAAGGCGACCCTCGACGCCCGCGCCGCCAACGCCCGTCTCCTTGGGACCAGCGCGCGCATGCAGGAGGTCTTCGAGCTCATCCACAAGGTGGCGCCGACGCGGACGACGATACTGCTCACCGGCGAGAGCGGCACCGGCAAGGAACTCGTCGCCCGCGCCATCCACTCCCGCGGGCCGCGTGCGTCGGAGCCCTTCATCGCCATCAACTGTGGCGCGATCCCCGAGACCCTCATCGAGAGTGAGCTGTTCGGCCACACGAAGGGCAGCTTCACCGGTGCCACCGCCGACAAGCCCGGCCTCTTCGAGCGGTCCGACGGCGGCACCGTATTCCTCGACGAAATCGGTGAGCTGCCCTTGTCGATGCAGGTCAAGCTGTTGCGCGTGCTGCAGGAACGCAAGGTCCGCCGCGTTGGCGGCGCCAACGACATCGCCGTCGAGTGCCGCGTCATCGCTGCCACGAACCGTCGCCTCGAGGCGGAAATCGAGAAGGGCTCGTTCCGCGAGGACCTGTACTTCCGCCTCAACGTCATCCAGGTCAAGCTGCCGGCCCTGCGCGAGCGACGGGCGGACATCCCGATGCTCGTCGACGCCTTCATCAACAAGTTCGCCGAGCAGATGCAGTCCAATGTCCGCGGCATCACCGACGCGGCGATGCAGGTGCTCATGTCGTGGTCGTGGCCGGGCAACGTCCGCGAACTCGAGAACGTCATCGAGCGCGGTGTGATCCTCGCGTCGTCCAATCGCATCGACGTCGACGCGCTGCCGGCGTCGATGCGCGGCGGGGCGACGATGCCGCCGACGTCGACGCCGCCGACGACGCTGTTGATGGAGATCCCGGCCGAGGGCCTCGACCTCGAAGCGACCCTCGAGTCCTACGAGCGGCACCTCCTCGACAAGGCCCTCCAGCGCACGGGCGGTCGCAAGAAGAAGGCGGCCGAACTGCTGAAGTTGTCGTTCCGGTCGTTCCGCTATCGGCTCGCGAAGCTCGGGCTCAGCGGCGCCGACGACGACCCGGGGGATGAAGGCTGACCCGCGGTCCCACGACGGCGCCGTAGAGCTCGTGCAGTGCCTCGTTGCGGGCGGCGCGCCCGAGCGCGCGGGGCAGGCGACGCGGCCGTCCACGTCGTCGGGCTGCCAGCTGCAGGAGCTCCTCGAGGTCGAGCTGGGCGCGGGGCAGGAAGGCGGCGCAGCCGGCGAGGTCGTCGGCCCAGGGCACATCGAGGGCGATGGTCGGGATGCCGAGAGCGACGGCCGTGAGCACGCCTGGAGACAGGTGCGCCTGCGGGCCGACGACGACGACGCGGGCCGCGCGCGCGGTGCCCGGGGTGAGGCGGGGCTCCAGCTGCAGACCGCGCCGCTCGAGGGCGGTGCCGAGCTGCGGCGCGACGGCCGCCGCGTCGGCCACGACCACCCCGACGTCATCGTCGTCTGCTCGCCCGGCGGGCGTGGCGGCGTCGATGCCCGGCGGCACGATGGCTGCCTCGCGGGCGGGCAGGCCGGCCTCGAGGGCCCGATCGAGATCGCCGTGGGAGGCACACACGACCCGCGACGGCGGCGGCAGGACCCGATGCGCCGGTCGCTCGTCACCAGCGTCGACGATCACGGCCACCTCGACGCTGCGGCCGACGACGGCGGCGACGCTGCGCGCGTGCGGGCCGTGGGCGTGCAGCGCGACGGCGCCGTGGCGGGCCCGCAGATCACGGAGGGTGCGGGCCAGGGCGTCGACGAGGATGACGTCGCGCAGCTCCGTCGTCGCGCCGGGGCCGGCGATCGGCAGCAGGCGCCCACCGAGGGCGTCGAGGGCGTCGACGTCGACGTCGTCGAGGGTGCGCGCGATGAGGGCGTGGGCGACGCCGTCGGTGCCGCGGTCGTCGAGGGCGAGAACGTCGGCGACGACGACGCTGGCGCTGGCGCTGGCGTCTTTGCCCAGCAGGTGCAGGATGGCCGGCACGTCAGCCCAGGCTGATGCGGGCGATGGGCTGGATGTTCATCTCGGGGCTGAGCTCCTGGTAGGAGAGCACCGCGAGGTGGGGGAACTCGAGCTCGACGAGCTTGCGGAAGTATCGGCGGATCTCCATCGTCGTGAGCACGACCGGCTGCTGCGCCGACGGCGGCAGGTTGCCGACCTCGTTGCGGACGGCGGCGAGGATCTCCTGTGTGATCTCCGGCTCGAGGGCGAGGTAGGAGCCCGACGACGTGTGCTGCACCGACGAGCGCACGGTCTCCTCGATCTGCGGGTCGAGGAGGTAGACGATGAGCGTCGACTGGCCGCGCGTGTACTTGTGCGAGATGTAGCGCTTGAGCGCCGCGCGCACGTACTCGGTGAGCATCACCGTGTCGTTCTCGACAGGGCCCCACTCGGCGAGGGCCTGCAGGATGTTGCGCAGGTCACGGATGGAGATCTCCTCCTCGACGAGACGGCGCAGGATGTCGGTGAGCTGGAAGGGCGAGACGGCCTTCGGCACGACCTCCTTCACGAGGGCCGGGAACGCCTGCTCGAGCTGCTCGAGCATGTTCTGCGTCTCCTGGATGCCGACGAACTCGGCGGCGTTCTTGCGCAGCACGGCCGACAGGTGCAGCACGATGTAGCCGGGGGCGTCCCACGTCGTCAGGCCGGCGTCTTCGGCGAGCTTGCGCTGGTCCATGTTGATCCAGCCGCAGGCGTTGCCGTTGGCCGGGTTCTGGGCCGGGTCGGCGTCGATGCCGAGCAGCCGCAGCCGATCCGGCGTGTCGTTCACGAGGCACTTGTTCTTGTCGACGGTGCCCATGACCAACGGGATCTCGTTGACCATGATGATGTAGCTGCCCGGCGGGAGGTCGCCGTCGTTGCCGCGCACGCGCAGACCGGGGTAGCGCACGCCGAGCTCGTAGAAGAGGCCGTCGCGCATCATCGGGATGAGCTCACCGAGGAAGTTGCTGCCGCCGGTGTCGTCGACGAGGGGGACGAGGTCCGCGGCGACCTCGAGGGCGATGGGGGTCACGACGGGCATCATCTGCGCCGAGTTGCCCTCCTGGGCCCGCGCCTTCTGCACCGCTGCCTTCTTCTCCTCCTTCACGGCCTCTTCACGCTGTTCGACGATCGCGGCCGGTGAGCCGCCGCCCAGCTTGACGTCCTGGGCCTTCTTCAGGCCGTAGGCGAGGCCACCGACGCCGACGGCGCAGATGGTGAAGGGGATGCCCGGCAGGCCGGGGATGAGGCCGATGGCGAAGATGAACCCCGCCGCGATCATGAAGGCCTTCGGCTGCGCGAAGATCTGCGTCGCGAGGTCCATACCGAGGTTGGCGTCTTCCTCCTCCGAGGCCACGCGGGTCACGATCAGACCGGCGCACACCGACATGAGCAGGGCCGGGATGATGGAGACGAGGCCGTCGCCGATGGTCAGGATCGAGTAGGTCTCGACGGCCTCGCCGGCGCTGAGCCCCTTCTGGGTGATGCCGATGATGATGCCGGCGACGACGTTGATGGCAGTGATGATCAGGCCGGCGATGGAGTCGCCCTTCACGAACTTCATCGCGCCGTCCATCGAGCCGAACAGCTGCGATTCGCGGCCGAGGTCGTTGCGGCGACGGCGGGCCTCGTCGAGGTCGAAGGCGCCGGCGCGGAGGTCGGCGTCGATGGACATCTGCTTGCCGGGCATGGCGTCGAGGGTGAAGCGGGCGGCGACCTCGGCGACGCGCTCGGAGCCCTTCGAGATGACGAGGAAGTTGATGAGCATCAGCACGAGGAAGATCACGGCGCCGACGACGAAGTTGCCCTTGACGACGAACTTGCCGAAGGCCTCGATGACCTCGCCGGCGTTGCCGTCGAGCAGGATGAGGCGGGTCGAGCTCACGTTGAGCGCAAGCCGGAACAGCGTCGTGATGAGGATGATGGTCGGAAACGACGCGAGCCGCAGCGCCTGCGGGATGTACATCGCGATGAGCAGCATGACGACGCTGATCGAGATGTTGAGCACCAGCAGCACGTCGAGCAGGTGCGTCGGCAGCGGGATGATCATCATGCCGACGACAAGCATCACGAGGACCGCGAGGCCGATGTCGGCGTAGCGCCTGAGGACCGTGAGGAGGTCCCCCTGCATGATCATGTCGAAGAACTTCTTCATGCGTCCTGGCCTCATCTGCGCGCGCGGGGCGTCCCCCGAAACGACATCGCCGGACGATCGGTGGACCGTCCGGCGACGACGCTAGCGACGACGAGGACCGGAGGTCAAACCTTCCGGTAGACGCCCACGACGACCCCGAGGATGTCGGTCTGCCGGAACGCGCTCTTCTCGACGAAGATGGGCGACAAGCGGGCGTTGGCGGGCTGGAAGCGGATGCGGTCGCCTTCCGGGAAGTAGCGCTTCACGGTGGCCTCGCCCTCGATCATCGCCACGACGATCTCGCCCGTCCGCGCCACCGGCTGCTTCTTCACGAAGAGGTAGTCGCCGTCGAAGATGCCGTCTTCGATCATGGAGTCGCCGACGACGGTGAGGGCAAAGACCTTCTGGTTCTTGTTGTTGCCGAGGAAGAACGACGACACGCGCACGGTGTCCTCGCGGTTCTCCTCGGCGAGGATCGGGGCGCCGGCGGCGACGCGCCCGAGCAGCGGGATCTCGACGATGTCGTCGTCGAGGTCGGCGAGCCCGGGGTGGTGGCCGATGTCGTCGCTGTTGTCGTTGGCGCCGCCGCTGTCGCCGCGGGTGAGCTGAAGGGTCCGGCTCTTGCCCTCCTCGCGGGTGAGGAAGCCCTTCTTCTGCAGGGCGTTCAGGTGGTCGTTGACGCCGTTGGTGCTCTTGATCCCGAGGTGGCGGCCAATCTCGCGGATCGTCGGCGGGAAGCCGTGCTTGCGGATGTGCCCCTCGATGAAGGTGAGCACGAGCCGCTGCCGCTCGGTGAGGGTGGACGGGTCGGGGGGCGCAGCGAGCTTGGACATGGACCTCTCCAGATGTTCCTCTGAACGTCAGTACCGTACCTGAACACCTGTGGGCTGCGCAAGAACCCGTCCCGGGGCCCCTCCGCGTCCGGCCGCGGGCGCGGAGGCGGGGTGCGGCGTCGACGACGTCGGCCGCCACCGAGCCCTGTTCAGGTTCCCGGGAGGCTGGTAGGGGCTCCGACATGAGCACCACCGCGCCCACCCCCCCCACGACTCCGCGTGTTCCTGCCCCCGCCGGGTGCCGCTACGGCCGCATCCTGCTGAAGCTCTCGGGCGAGGCCCTGCAGGGTGACAAGGGGTACGGCATCGATCCCGCCGTCCTCGACGTCGTTGCCGACGAGATCAAGCAGGTCCGCGGCCTCGGCGTCCAGGTCGCCGTCGTCATCGGCGGCGGCAACATCTTCCGCGGCCTCAAGGCGTCCGTCGACGCCGGCATGGATCGGGCGACCGCCGACTACATGGGCATGCTCGCGACGGTGATGAACGCGATCGCGCTGCAGGATGCGCTGGAGCGCAAGGGCATCCACACCCGCGTCCAGTCGGCCATCACGATGCAGGAGCTCGCGGAGCCCTACATCCGCCGCAAGGCCATCCGCCACCTCGAGAAGGACCGCGTCGTCATCTTCGGCGCCGGCACCGGCAACCCCTTCTTCACGACGGACACGGCGGCCTCGCTGCGCGGCATGGAGATCGGCGCCGACGTCATCATGAAGGCCACGAGCGTGAACGGGGTCTACGACAAGGACCCGAAGAAGCACGCCGACGCCGTCATGTTCGAGAAGCTCTCGTTCATCGACGCGCTCAAGATGGGCCTCAAGGTCATGGACGCCACGGCGCTGTCGCTGTGCATGGACAACAAGATGCCCATCCTCGTCTTCAACATGCACGAGCGCGGCAACGTCATGCGCGCGGTGCGGGGCGAGCAGGTCGGCACCGTCGTCGTCTGACCGACGGCCCGGCCCGGATGCAGCGACGGCGCCCGCAGGGGCGCCGTCGTCGTTGCTGCCGATGGCGCCTCAGGTCTTGTCGCGGACCGTCTGCAGGAACAGCTGCGACAGGGCCTCGGCCTCGGTGAGGGGCCGGACGGGGGCCGGCGGCGGGGGCAGGTCGACGGCGGCGGGGGCGGCGGCCGGGCGCGTCGGCGCCACGAGGTGCACGTCGGTGGGCTGGTGGCGGAAGGGGTCGTCGGAGGCCGAAGGCGTCGCCCTCGGGGGGCGCTTCGCCGGGGAGAGGTCGCCGAGGAAGCCCTCGACGACGGTGTAGCCGACGTCGCCGATGATGACCGAGTCCATGTAGTGCTCGGCGCCGATCTCATCGAGCTGCGCCTTCGTCTTCACCTTGCCGAGCAGCTTGTTCTGCTCGTCGGTCCCGTCGATCATCGCCGTGAAGCGGACGGCCGGCGTCAGCGCCACCGTGCGCTTCTCGGCCAGCAGGGTCAGCACCGTGTCGTCGAGCTTGACCTTTCCCTGGTCACTCCACTGCTGCAGCATTTCGTTGCTCAGAAACACCGCCGGCATCGATCCTCCGCGACCCCCGACCTGACCTCGACACTGTCGCAACTCCCGGCGGGGATGCCAAGCCTTCGACCATCTGCTATCCCGACCGCGTCCGGGCGCCGGCCCGGACCGGATCGAGGCGCTCGCGCAACGACCGGCCCGGCCCCGCATCCCAGATCCACTTCCCGTGTCCCCGAGGTCCACCATGGCTGGCAACGTCGCTGAGATCACCGAGAGCAACTTCCAGAGCACCGTCCTTGCGTCCGACAAGCCCGTCCTCGTGGACTTCTGGGCGACCTGGTGCGGTCCCTGCCTCGCCATCGCCCCCCACGTCGAGGCCCTCGCCAACCAGATGGGCGACAAGCTCAAGGTCGGCAAGGTCAACATCGACGACCACCCGGGCATCGCCGGCCAGTTCGGCGTCCGCTCCATCCCCACCCTCATCCTCTTCAAGGGCGGCAAGCCCATCGACCAGATCGTCGGCGCCGTCCCGAAGGCCAAGCTCGAAGAGATGGTCAAGCGCCACGCCTGAGCTTGACGCGGGGCGGCACGACGACACGGTTGACAGCCACCCGCCCCATCGACACGTTCCGCGACGCCGACGACGCACAGTGCGCTCGTCGGCGTCGTTCCTTTGTCCGCTGACGACCGGCGTATCCCGCCCGACCCACGGTGTTTCGATGACGACCCAGACGGCCGCCTCCACCTCGACGACCCTGCCGCCGCTCAAGACCAACGCCTACGGCAAGGTCGACAACGACACGGTGCTGCGTTGGTACCAGTTGCTCTACACCACCCGCGCCGTCGACACCCGCGCCAGCATCTACATCCGCCGTGGCATGGGCTGGAGCTACCACGCCCGTTGCGCCGGCCATGAGGGCATCCAGATCGCGCTCGGCCTGCACTTCCGCGCCAACAAGGACTTCCTGTTCCCCTACTACCGCGACATGGGCACGGCGCTCGCCGCCGGCTGCTCGCCCTACGAGCTCTTCCTCAATGGTCTGTCGCGCGACGCGGACCCGTGCTCGGGCGGTCGCCACATGTCGAACCACTTCGGCAAGCCGAGCATCGGCATCCAGAACGTGTCGTCGTGCACGGGCAACCACACGCTGCATGCCGCCGGCGTCGCCCGCGCGCTGAAGTACTACAAGACCGGCGGCATCGCCTTGTCGTCGCAGGGTGACTCGTCGGCGTCGGAGGGCTACTGCTTCGAGGCCTTCTCCGGCGCGTCGCGCGAGCTGCTCCCCGTCGTCTTCGTGCTGCAGAACAACGGCTACGGCATCAGCGTGCCGGTGGCACAGCAGTCGTCGTCGCCCAACGTCGCCGACAACTTCCGCGGCATCAAGAACCTCAAGGTCATCGACTGCGACGGCACCGACATCTTCGACTCGATGCGCGCCATGCGGGAGGCCGCCGAGCACGCCCGCTCCGGCAAGGGCCCCGCCATGGTCCACGCCGAGTGCGTGCGCATGGGCGCCCACAGCAACTCCGACGCCCACGACCTCTATCGCACGCCCGAGGAGGTCGCCGCCGCCCAGCTGCAGGACCCGGTGGCCCGCCTGCGCGCCCACCTGCTGAAGACCCGCATCATCGACGAGGCGAAGCTCGCGGCCATGGAGGCCGCCATCGACGCCGACCTCGACAAGGACGCCGAGCGCGCCGAGAATGCGCCGAAGCCCGCGCCCGAGAGCATCTTCGACTTCGTGACGCCGCCGCAGGTGGACTTCGCCGCGGCTGGTCTCTCGACGGAGCTCCCCGAGGGCGAGCCGACCGAGAAGCTGCGCGAGGCCATCACCCGCACGATGATCGAGGAGTTCAAGAAGAACCCCAACACGTTCTGCTGGGGTCAGGACGTCGCCAGCAAGGACAAGGGCGGCGTCTTCAACCTCACGAAGGGCATGCTGCAGGAGTTCGGCCCCGACCGCATCTTCAACGGGCCCATCGCCGAGGACTTCATCGTCGGCACCGCCAACGGCATGAGCCGCTTCAGCAAGGACATCCGCATCATCATCGAGGCGGCCCAGTTCGCGGACTACGTGTGGCCGGCGATGGAGCAGGTCGTCGAGACGACCCATGACTACTGGCGCAGCAAGGGACAATTCTCGCCCAACATCGTCTGTCGTCTGGCGTCGGGCGGCTACATCACGGGCGGCCTCTACCACTCGCAGAACGTCGAGGCGATCATGTCCCACCTGCCGGGCGTGCGCGTCATCTACCCGGCCTTCGCCGACGACGCCTCCGGCCTGCTGCGCACCGCCATCCGCTCCGAGGGCCTCACGTTCTTCCTCGAGCCGAAGTACCTCTACAACCGTCCCGAGGCGCGCTCGCCAAAGACGGCCGAGACCTTCGCGATCCCCTTCGGCAAGGGCCGCGTCCGCCGCAGCGGCACCGACATGAGCATCATCACGTACGGCAACACGGTGCATCACTCGCTGCGCGTCGCCGAGAAGCTCGAGGCCGAGGGCCACTCCGTCGAGGTCTTCGATCTGCGCTGCATCAAGCCGCTCGACGTCGAGGGCATCTGCGAGTCGGTGCGCCGCACGGGCAAGGTCCTCATCGTGCATGAGGACCACCGCTTCCAGGGCATCGGTGGCGAGGTCGCCGCCGTCATCGCCGACAACTGCTTCATGGACCTCGATGCCCCGGTCCGCCGCGTCGCCGCTCTCGACATCCCGATCGGGTTCTCGCCCGTGCTCGAGCAGGCGACGCTGCCCCAGGACGCCACCATCGAGGCCGCCGCCCGCGAACTCCTCGCGTTCTGACCGTGAGCACGCTGTCGGTCTCCTTCACGGCCACCGCCGACGACGTCGACGACGTCGTCGGTGCCCTGGAGCGGCGTGGCTTTCCGTGCCGGGGCCGCGGCGGCGGCTACCTCGTCCTGCACGGCGTCACCGTCGGCAAGGTGGCGACATCGGCGTCGGCGTCGGCGGTGTTGCGTGCCGTCGACGGTGCCGAGCTGTTGCTCTTCCTGCATGACGACCACGAGCGATGCGTGGCCTCGGCGGTCTTCGTGCGAGAGGCGCGCGTCGTCGTGCAGCTCAATCTCGCCGACGCTCCCGCCGACGAAGTGAAGGCGGCGGCGCTTGCTGTCGAGCGTCTGCTCGATGGCCTGCCCGACGTTCGCCTCGAGGGCGCTCTCGCCCTCGGCTGATGGCCTTGTGGGCCACTATTTGGTCGCGAGGGCGTAGACGCCGTTCCAGCCCGCCGGCGCCGACGTCGCCAGCAGGTGGCATCGCTCGCGCAGCAGCCGGGCCGCGCCGTCGTCGGGGTGGGCCGCGAGCACCCGCTCGAAGGCGGCGCCGGCGGCGATGAAGTCACCGGCGCGGTAGAGGCGCTGGGCCTCGGTGAAGAGCTGGAGCGTCGCCGACTTCTCGGCGCGGGCGGGGTCGACGTCGAGGACCTCGTAGATGGTCATTGCCTCGGACTTGCCCTTCGCCTGGACGGTGTCGAGGTGCCGAAGCGTGGGCCGCTCGCTCTGCAGGCGCGCGACGATCTCACCAGAGATGAGCAGGATCGCGCCATACATCTTGGTCATGCCCTCGAGGCGTGCCGACGCGTTGACGCAGTCGCCGACGACGCCGCCGTCGAGCTGCTCGCCACCCCCGATGGTGCCGATCATGAGCGTGCCGCCGTGGAGGCCGATGCCGATCTTCACGGCGGCCTCGCCGCGGCGATGGCGTGCGCCGTTGAGCTTCTCGAGAGCGCGACACATGCCGACGGCGGCGACGACGGCGCCATCGGCCCCGCTCCGGCCATCGCGCGACGGGAAGAGGGCCATGATGCCGTCGCCGAGGTACTGGTTGATGAAGCCAGCGCCCCGGTAGATCTCGGGCTCCATGCGGGAGAGGTAGTCGTTGATGAAGCGGAAGGTGCCCTCGGGGCCCAGGGACTCCGCCATCGTCGTGAAGCCGCGGACGTCGCAGAACATCACGGCCATCTCGCGGGCCCGTGCGTCGCCGCGCTGCACCTCGAGGACGCTCGTACGCTCCAGCGCATCCAGGAAGCCGAAGGGGACGAAGCGGGCGATGGAGGCGTTGGTCTCGCGCAGCTCGCGGTTCTTGTGGTCGACGTCGGCGAGCGTGCGCGTGAACTGACGGGCGAGGGCGATCGCCATCACGATCATGACGCTCAAGAACGAGAGCTCGGCCGGTGAGATCGGCAGCTTCACGCCGGACTTCACCATCCAGACCTGGGCGATGGCGCCGAAGATGCCGACGACGAAGGCCACCAGGATGAGGCGCGCGTCGCGGTGGTGCCGGCTCCAGCTGATGAGGGCCGCGGTGCCTGCGAAGGGCACGCCGATCTTGGCGAGGATCACCGGCGCCGACACCGTGAGGGGCAGGCCATAGACCGGCACGACGCCGAGGAAGGAGATGACGACGAGGACGGCCTGGTAGATGCGCCACGGTCGCGTCGGTCGGGTTCCGCGCACGAAGCGCCAGAGGAACTCGATGAACGCCGCGTTCACCAGGGTGCCGAAGAAGTTGCCGACGACGCCGGCGGTGACGCCGTCGATGGGGAGATAGACGGTGCTGCGCAGCTCGGTGATCCCGAGCCAGGTCGTCACCAGCACACAGTTGATGCCGAACCAGAGGTAGCCGGCGAGGTCGCGGCGCAGGAACCACAGGAGCAGGTGGTAGAACGAGATGAACGCGAAGGTGAGCGACATCGCGAGGAAGCCGAGACTGCGTTCGGTGATCGTCCGCTCGATGGTGGTGCGGGCCCGGTCCTCGAGAGCGGGGAGCTGGCCGATGGCCACGGGGCCCATCGGCACCAGGCGACGCGACGGGTCGGCGTCGAACAGGGTGGGCTCGTTGCCAATGCGCAGGGCGATCGTGAGGGTGCCGCGTCGCGCCGCGTCCGCCGGGATGCCGAAGGCCCGGCCGCCATGGATGGGGGCCTGCCGGGTGGCGATGTCGCCGGCTCCGCCGACGTGGGCGCCGTCGACGTAGACCTCGAAGGCTCCGTCGACGAGGCCGGGCGAGAAGCCGAGGGGCAGGCCGGCAAAGCGCTCGTCGATGCGCACGGTTTTTCGGAGCCAGACGACGGCGCCCACGCAGGCCCGATCATGGCCGCCGTCGGGCAGATGGATCTCATCCCATGCGGCGTCGTCGAAGTCGGCACGGCGCCAGGCCGGTTCGTCGCCGACGCGGCAGCGCCAGGGGCCGGCGAGGTCGGTCGGTGGATCGACCGACGCGACGACGACGGGTTCACCGCCGGCGGCCACGAGGAGCGAGAGGGCGAGGGCCGCGATCACGAGCAGCGGTCCGTTGACGTCGACATCGGTTCCCCCGTCGGCTCAGGCGCGTTCACTCGTCGGGCTCGAGCGTGAGCATGAGCGGGTGGCCCTGTTCGCGGGCAAAGTCGCTCACCTGCTCCACCTTCGTCTCGGCGATGTCGCGCGTGTAGACGGCGACGATGGCCTTGCCCGTCATGTGGACCTTCAGCATGAGGTGCTGGGCCTCGGTGGCGTCCTTGCGGAAGAAGGTCATGAGCACGAGGACGACGAACTCCTGGGTCGTGAAGTCGTCGTTGTGCATGACGACACGCCAGAGCGGCGGACGCTTCAGGTGCGTCCGCTCGAGCGTCTGGGTGCCGGTGCCGCCGTCCTTGTCGGGTTTCGCCGGCTTCTTCGGGTCCTTCGGATCAGCCATCGCGCCACACCCTACCACGGGCCGCCGGGGCCCTTGTCCAAGTATGCGGAAAACCGCCGCTTTCTGTCCTACAACAGCTCAACGGCGAGGCCGGCGCGGAAGGTCGCCGGCAGGCCGGTGCCGAGGAACGCGTCTCGCGGCGACAGGTCGAAGCCGGGCTGCCCGAAGCTCGTGACGTCGGAGAAGGCGCCCTCAACGAAGATGAAGGTGTGGTCGAAGACGCCGTTGGCGCGGGCCCGGCGGGTGCTCTGGGGTGTGAAGGGGTCGATCCAGTCGAGGAAGTCGAGGGCCAGCATGAGGCCGAGGGCGCCCTCCCAGCCATAGCGCGCGCCGATGGGATTGTGGCCGTTGTCGACGCCGAGCTCGCCGTCCCTCGACCACATGTAGCCCATGCCGACGAGGCCCACGCGCCCGTAGGGCACGAGGGGGAAGCCGACCCAGTCGAGCAGCGGATCGAACCGGTACGTGAGGCCCGGGCGCACCGACAGCAACGTGAGCTGCGTCGCCGTCTTCGTCGGTTCCTGACAGGTCCCGAGCTCGCCGGCCTCGAGGGGTTGGGCGAAGCCGTTGGCCTGGGCGATGTCCATCGCGACGCTGAGCTGCAGCGTGCCGAAGCCGTCCCAGAGGTGCAGATCGCCGCCGCCGGAGACCTGGGGCAGGGTGGCGTCGTCGAAGAAGCAGTCCCAGACGGGGAAGTCCGTGCCGGCGTCGAGGTTCGGGCGGTAGGCGCCCAGCGCCATCGACAGGGTGCTGCGGCCGAGGCCGGACCACAGCCGCCGACGCTCCGGATCATCGGGGTGGCTCTGCGCCGAGGCCACCGACGCCGTGCCGAGGGCGAGGACGAAGGCGAGGACGCCGGACACGCCGACACCGCGGCGGACGACCGATCGACGACGACGACGCAGCCGCAGCAGCGCGAGGGCGCCGACGAGGGCGGCGGCATCGGTGTCTTCGCAGCTGCTGGTGTCGCAGGACAGGGCATTGGGGGCGCCGTCGTAGAGGGCGAGCGGCGAGAGGTCGGCCACCGTCGTCGCCTGCACCCAGTCCGTCGGCTCGGCCTCGTTGTCGAAGTCGTCGAGGGTGACGACGCGCAGCTCGACGGTGCGGCCGTTCTCGACGGCGATGTCGACGATCGGGGCCGCGCCCTCGGTGGTCTCGAAGTCGGCCGCGGCGCCGCAGCTGGACTTCGGGTCGGCCTCGACGCCGTCGGCGAGCGGGTTCTCCTCATCGGGGCAGAGGCGGTGCTCGACCCGGAAGGTGTAGCTGTCGGGGGCGCCGTCGTCGTCGGCGGCGACGCCGACGGTGACCTTGCCGTTGCCGCCGTCGACGCCGGTGACGGTGGCGGTCGGCGGCAGCGTGGTGTCGATGTCGAACGTGAGGCTGGCCGTCGTCAGGGCCTGCAGGTCGCCCGGCAGCGCGAAGAGCTGGGCGCAGATGTAGACGGCCTCCCGACGACCGGCGCCGGTGCAGCTGGCGTCGCCCATGAGGTCGGCGCGGGCCAGGTTCCGCTGCAGCAGGATGACGCCGCCGGTGGGTACGATCGTCTCGTCGGGGAAGATCTCGGTGGCGAGGGGCTCGACGCGGTCCGTCGGGCAGCCCCCGAGCGGCCCCGTGCGCGGGTACTCGACGAAGCGCAGCTGATACTGGTTCAGCTGCACGCTCGCCTCGAGGAACAGGGCCATGTCCTCGCCGCTGCAGTCGGCGGCGTTGAGCCGGTGCTGCTCCTGGCCGTCGAGGTCGAAGCGCGAGAACGTCGCCTGGGCGAGGCCCGTCGACGAGGCCAGCAACACGAGCGCGATCAGAGCCAGTCGGCGCACAGGGCCTCCGCGATGCGAACGGCGTTCAGGGCAGCGCCCGTGCGCAGGTTGTCTGATACCACCCAGAACGCGAGGCCGCGCCCTCCCGGGGCGCTCTCGTCGACACGGACCCGGCCCACGAGGGTCTTGTCCTCGCCGCTGGCGTCGAGCGCGGTGGGGTAGATGCCGGCGCTGATGTCGTCGACGACGAGCAGGTTCGGCTCCTCGGCGAAGAGGGCGCGGGCGGCGTCGGCGGTGACGGCTTCCTTGAGGTCGACGTGGACGGCCTCGGAGTGGCTGTTGAAGACCGGCACCCGCACGCAGGTGACGCCGACGCGGAGGTCGGGACGCTCGAGGATCTTGCGGGTCTCCTCGATCATCTTGCGCTCCTCGCCGGTGACGCCGTCCTTCGGGATCGGGTCCTTCGCCGGGATGCGCGGCAGCACGTTGAACGCGATCTGCTGGTCGAAGGTCTCGGGCGTGAGGTCCTTGAAGTTGAAGAGCTCGCGGGTCTGCTTCTCGAGCTCCTCGACGCCGCCGCGGCCGGCGCCGCTGACGGCCTGGTAGGTGCTGACGACGACGCGGTCGAGGCCGACGGTGCGCTCAAGGGGTGCGAGGCACTGCACCATCTGGATCGTCGAGCAGTTCGGCGTGGCGATGATGCGCTTCTTCGCGAAGTCCTTCAGCGCGTGGCCATTCACCTCGGGCACGACGAGGGGCACGTCGGGGTCGAGGCGGAACGACGACGACTTGTCGATGCAGACGGCGCCGGCGGCGGCGGCGCGCGGGGCCCAGGTCTTCGAGATGCCACCCGACGCCGCGAAGAACACGATGTCGATGCCCTTGAAGTCGAAGCTCTCGAGGTCCTTGACCTCCCAGCTCTGGCCGCCCTCGCCCTCGATGGTCTCGCCGGCGCTGCGGCTGCTGGCGAGGAGCGTGAGGCTGGCGAGGGGGAAGCGGCGCTCGGTGAGGATGTCGATGGTCTCGCGGCCGACGACGCCGGTGGCGCCGACGATGGCGACGTGCATCGGGCGCTTCGGCACCTTCTTCGTCTCGGCGCGGGCCACCCGCAGGGGCAGCTTGGCCTCGAGGCCCGAGGTGGCGCGGTCCGCGATGGAGGGCTCGTCGTCGTGATCGTGGTGGGACATGGCTGGGCTCGTGGGGTGGGAGGGGAGGGGAGGTTCAGCGGACCGCGAACTCGAGGGTGTAGCGACGGGCACCACCCTGGATGGCCGCCCGGGACAGCCAGGCGACGGCGGCCCCTGCCAAATCGGGATCGCCGACACCGTCGCTCTTGATGTCGACGTCGACGACACGGCCCGTGGCGTCGGTCTCGGCGACGACGACGAGGTCGCCGCCCTTCGTGACGGCCTTCTTCTTGACCCGCTCGCGCCAGAGGGCCTGCAGCTGCTTCTGGACGCCGCTGGCGACGACGTTGGCGCCGCCCTTCGGGGCCTTCGTCGGGTCGACGAGGAGGCGGGCGAGCAGGGCCTGCAGCTCGCTCGTGACGGCGGCCTGCTGGGCGGCGTCGAGGGTGCCAAGGCCGCGGGCGGCGGCGTCGTAGTGGCGGACGGCGCCGGCGACGTCGTTCTTCGCGAGGGCGGCGCGGGCGAGGGCGTGGCGCGCGATGGCGTCGTCGCCCTCGAGGTCGAGCAGGGCGTTGCCAGCGACGATGACGTCGTCCCAGGCCCCCCGCCGGGCGAGCATCTGCACGAGCAGCCGGCGCGGCTCCGGGTCCTCACGCGAGGCCTCGCTGGCGCGTCGGGCGAAGTCGGCAGCCCGGGTGACGTCGTCGTCGGTGCTCGCGAGGGACGCCGCGAGGCGCGCGGCGGCCAGCAGCGTCGGGTAGTCGCGCGCGCCGGCCTTCACGGCGGCGCTGTAGGCCTTGAGGGCGCGGACGTCGTCGACGCCGGCGGTGGCGGCGGCGAAGCGACGCAGGGTGTCGGCGTGATCGGGGGCGACGGCGAGGGCCCGCTCGAAGAGGGCGGCGGCGGCGGCGCGGCCGGCGGGACCCGGATCGGCCCGCTCCTCGGCGAGGGCAGCCTCGGTCAGGGAACGAAACGACGTCGGCAGCGCGGTCACGGCGTCGCGCCAGGCGTCGCGGGCCACGACTGCGTCACCGCTCGCTGCCCTGGCCCGCGCGCGCGTCACCACGAAGGCGGCGCAACCGGGGGCGGCGGCGAGGCCGGCGTCCGCGATCGCGAGGGCGCGAGCCGGGTCGTTGTCGTGCTGCAGGGCGACCTGGGCGCGACCGATGTCGGCAAGGACCTTCTGCCCGCCCAGCGCCGTGGCGGCGACGTCGCAGGCCTTCAACGCCTGCGGCCCCATGCGGGACCAGCCGGCGTACACGAGGCACTCCCCGAGGGGGCCGACGACGGAGTCCGGATGGTCACCGAGCTCGGCGTGGAAGGCCCGGAATCGCTCCTCCGGTGTGGCCTGCGCGAGGTGGCGCGCGAAGACGGCGTGGCGCTCATCGCCGCGTCGCTCGGCCTCATGGTGGAAGGCCACGAGGCCACCGCGGGCCGCAGCGTCGTCGGCGTCGACCACGATGCGGCAGACCGTGTCGACGTCAAGCTCGGGCGGCGGCGGCGGAGGAGGCGGCGGCGGCGGCGGCGGTGGTGGCGGCGTTGCGCAGCCCACGACGAGCCCGAGCGCTGCAAGGACGACGACCAGACGGGAGGGGCAGGGTGTGCGCATGACGATGAGCGATTAGCGTGTCCCGGCGACGACGCAACGGCGGGGCGGGGCTGTGCTATGCCCCAACCATGGCGGCCATCCGACCCTTCCGCGCCCTCCGTCCGGATCCCGCCCGGGCGTCCCTCGCCACCCTCGTCTGCGCCGACGACGTCGACGTCGACGCCGTGGAGCGGGCCCGGGCGCGCGATCCGCGCCACCTCGGCCGTCTGCTGCTGGCGGGCCCCGCCGACCCGGCCGACTTCGGCGTCGTCGACCTCGTGCGGGCCGGTGTGCTGCGTCGCGACGACCTGCCCTCCCTCACCGTGGTGCGGACGCTGAAGGATGGCGTCGAGCGGACGCTTTTGTATGCCGCGCTCCGGACCGACGAGGCCCTCGCCGTCGAGCCCGCGGTCGCGCCCGCCGTCGCCGTCGCCGCCGCCCCCGCGCTGGTCCGCTTTGTCGACAAGAAGGGGCGCATCGTCCGGGCCATCGAGGCCGAGACCGAGCGCGAGCCCGATGCCTCCTTCACCCTCGACGGCGCGACCGTCGAGCTGTGGGTCGTCGACGACGAGAGCGCCGCCGCGCGGATCTCCTCCCTCCTCGAGGGCGCGAGCCTCGCGGCCGTGGAGCGGACGCGGCCGACGTGGGCGGCCTATCGCGCCCTTGGCGCCGACGACGCCTGGGGCCTCGCCTGCTTTGTCGCCGAGGATGACGCCGGCGACGCCGTCCCGGCGGGGGTGTGCCTGCTGCCGCTGCGCGGGCCCCTGCACTAGCAGGGTGCCGAAGAAGGCCGCCTCGGGCCTTCTTCAGCAACCCTGCGAGGTACTTCTGGGCCTCGTCTCCGACGAGGCCGGACCATGACCTGCTCGCCGGTCGCCGGCGACGTCTGATGGCGCGCGACGCCGCGGTCACGTCGCCGACGGCATCGTCGTCGTTGCCACCCCCGGTGGCGCACGCTACCCCCACCCGGTGTCGACGCCGAAGCTCCTCTGGGTGACCCATCCGCGCCACCTCCCGAAGGCCCCGGCGACGGGCCGCGCCGTGGTCGTCGACGTCGCCTTCGCTGCGGCGGGGCAGTGGAAGTCCAAGACGAAGCCGTTCATCGAGGCGCTGGGCGATCGCCTCATCCGCTTCATCGACCATCACGAGCACAAGGAGGCCTGGGCCGTCTACGGCGCCGACCCCCGCTTCTTCCTCGTGCCCAACCGCGTCGCCCACGCTTGTCCCGAGCTCGTCACCGAGGCCCTGATGCGCGACATCGGCCACGTCGACGTCGTGGTCGCCCACCATGACTTCGACGGCCTCGTGTCGGCGGTGAAGGTCATGCGGAAGGGGCGCACGCCGTGGCCCGAGGCCGACGAAGACGCCCGCGCCGTCGACAGCCCGGGACGCGGTCACGTGCTCTCCGCGTTCGGCACCATGCTCAGCGACGCCATGGACGAGGTGACCGTCACCCTCGAGCGCGGCGACGCCCTCGCCTTCCACGCCCGCCTCGCCCGCGGGCTCGCCGACGACGGCGCGCGACTCGATCCGGTGCTCTTCGAAGAGGTCCGCGGGTACGCCGCCCGCGCCGCCGCCGCCGCCGAGGAGGCCCGCCGCATCGTCGACGGCTGCGGCGCCCTCGAGGCGCCCGGCGTCTTCGTCGTGCGGGTGCCCCACAAGCAGGACAACCGCATGCGCCGGCACCTGCTGCTCCTCGCCGAGGCCCGCGCCGCCATCGGTGCCCTCCACGAGCCCGATCCCCAGGGCGGCGCCTGGCTGACGGCGGCGACCTTCGACGAGCGGCTCGATCTCGAAGAGGTCGACGGCTTCGAGGGCGGGCGCTCCGACTACCGCTTTGCCCGCGCCCACCAGGGCGGCCACGACCTCGTCACGGCGCTCTCGGCGCTGGTCGCGGCGCGCACCGGCGGCGGGGCCTCGGTCGGCTGACCGAGATCGGTCGTCCGATGGCGGCTCCCGCGGACCGGTTCTGGAATGCACGGAAAATCATGGAGTTGTGAGTGTGTGCGGCGGGGTCGTACCCGCTCCCCTCAGCCCACCCGCTGATGCCCGGATCAGGGGGCCGGGGGCTTTGATGGACATCACACACGGGCGCTTGCCCGTTGGGAGGTCCTGATGTCCAACGCCCTTCGCCGACCGCTCCTGCTCGCCGCCCTCCTCAGCCTCGGCGGTGGCGGGTGCGTGGCGGAGCTTGGAGACGGGACCGATCTGGGCGTGAGCGACGGCGCCGTCGACGCCAAGGACAGCGCCGCCGTCATAGTCGGCAGCATCGACTGGGTCGGCGTGCAGGCCCTGGCCGAGGGGACGGCGGCCCGTGAGAACGCCCGGCCGATCGCCTACCTCGCCCTGGGCGGCAGCCGCTGCACCGGCTTCCTCATCGCCCCCGACGTGCTGATGACGAACCACCACTGCATCCCCTCGGCTGCTGCGGCGGTGGGCGCGACGGCGTACTTCCGCTACGAGGACGGCGTCACCGACGACGTTGCCGTCGATTGCTCGACGTTCATCGGCAACGACGCCGGCCTCGACTTCGCGCTCCTGCAGTGCGCCGGGCGCCCGGGCGATCGCTTCGGCACCGTCGGCCTCGAGGCCCGCGACGCCCGCGTCGGCGATCGCGTCTACGCCATCCACCAGAACTGCGACTACTACACGACGCCGTCGTGCGCGCCGACGAAGAAGTACTCGGCCGGCGCCATCCGCCAGCTTGGCGAGCAGCTCGGCCACGACGCCGACACCCTCGGCGGCAGCTCCGGCAGCCCCGTCTTCTCCGACGACAGCCACGCCGTCATCGCGCTGCATCGCGCTGGCCGCAGCACCGGCAGCGACGGCCGCGGCACGATGAACTTCGCCGTGCCGATGACGCGCATCCTGCCGGTGCTCGCGTCGCGCTATCCCGGCCTCACCCTCGGTGCCCGTGCCCCGTCGACGCCGGCGGCGCCCGGCCCGACGACGACCGACGGCTACGAGCCCAACGACACCCGCGGCGGCGCCACGCCGACGGCGCGGCCCTTCGCCAGCAGCGGGGCCCGCGTCGAGGCCGGCGACCTCGACCACTTCGTCGTCGCCGACGGCACCACCCTCGACGTCACCCTGCGCTTCTCGCACGCTGCCGGCGACCTCGACCTCGCCGTCGTCGACGCCACCGGTCGCCAGCTCGCCACCTCCACCGGCGTCGCCGATGTCGAGCGCATCCAGGGCAGCTTCACCGGGCCGGTCGTCGTCGTCGTCTACGGCTACAACGGCGCGAGCGCGGCCTACGACCTCACGGTTCGCTGACCGGCACGACGAGGTCGGTGCCCGACAGCGACGACGCCACGGGGGCCGCCGTGACCGGCGCCGCTGGCGGCGGCAACAGGGCGGTCGGGCCGATCACGGCGGCGTCGATGGCACAGCGCGAGAGCAACGACGCCGTCGTCTGCCCCGGACAGACGGCCAGGACGCGAATGGCGAGGTCCTCGCAGCGGGCGAGACCGACGACGCAATCGCCGCCCTGGCAGGTCCGCGACGTCGCGCTGTCGAACTTCAGGGCGCCAAAAAGGCTGCTCACCAGCGGACGCTCCGACGACGTCGTGAAGGCGAGTCCGAGCACCCGATCGAGGGCCGGCGTGACGACGAGGGCCGGCTCGAGGATCGCGCCGGTGCGCAGGGGCAGGACGGTGACACCCGGTTGCAGGGCGGCGTCGAGCGGTAGCCCGTCGGGCGGAATGGTCGCGGGCCCCCCGCGCCAGCCAGCGCTGTCTGCGGCCGTCGCGAGCGACGAGGGCGCCACGTCGACGTCCAGCCAGGGTTCGACGTCGAGGCCGCAGCGACCCAGCTTCTGGGCGAAGGCCGTCCCGGTGGCGGCGGCGGGCGGCGGCGGCGCCGAGATGGCCCGCCAGATCCGCGGTCCGATCACCACCACCGCCACCAGCGCCGCGATCGCGATGAGGGCGGCGCTGCGGTTCCCGGTCGGCTCCGGCTGGGCGTCGAGACGGCGGAAGGTGCGCGGCGGCGCCGGCTGCGACGGATCGAGGGGGCCCGATGGCGCGGTCGCCGCAGGTGCAGCCTTCGCTGCTGGCGCAGGCTTCGTCGTCGAGGCCGACGTCGCTGCCTTCGGGGGGGGCGGCGCTGGCGGCGGTGGCGCCGACGTCATCGGCGACGTCATCGGCGACGGCGCGGGTGATGTCGCGGGCGCGGGCGACATCACCGGTGTGGGCGCTGCCGGTGCGGGCGACGGGGCCCCAGCTGCTGGCGTGGCGCCCGGCGACGTCGTCGGCGTCGGTGCGGCGTGGCCACCGGAGCCGGGCATGGGCCCGCCGATGGGGGCGCTGCCGGGGGGCGGCACGGCGCCGGCGCGGGCGAGGGTCTCCTGCATCAACGCCGACATCGGGCGGGCCGGGGCCGCCGCCGCCGACGACGTTGGGGCAGGGGCCGCGGGTCGCGTCGGCGTCGGCGCCGAGAGCAGCGCGTGCAGCGCGGTCGTGATCGGGGTCCGCACACCACCGAGCAGCGAGAGGGCGTCGTCGCGGCGGCCGGCCTGGAGGGTGACGAGCCCGAGGAGCGCCTGCAGCGCGGGGTCTCGGGCCAGGCGCGGAAAGCGCGAGCGGGCCCGGGCGATGACGACGGCGGCCTCGTCCCAGGTGCCGCTGGCGACGGCGACGGTGGCGAGGGCGACCTCGAGGCGCGCGTCGTCGTGGCCTTTCAGGCCGGCCCGCAGGATCGCGCGCGCCTCGGCGCCGCGATCCTCGTCGAGCGCCCGGGCGGCGACGGCGACGCGCAGGCGCACCGAGGCCGGGGCCCGCTCGAGCAGCGCCGTCAGCGCCGCTGTCGACGTGGGCGTCGCGAGGGCATGATCAATCTCGTCCTGCACATCGCCGGGCGGCAGCGCACCGACAGGCTGACGCGCGGCGACGGCGACGAGCACGGGGGCGGTCGCGGCGTGCGGTGCGAGGACACGGCTGGCCTGGCGGTGGCGGCCCCGTCGCAGCAGGGCTCGAGCGGCCTCGAGGGCGAGGGTGCGATCGCCGGGGTGACGTCGCGCGGCGAGGAGCAGCAGCGCGGCGCCGCGCCGGTCGTGGGCGGTGGCGGCGAGAGCCTCGGCGACGAGTGGCGCGAGCCCCGGCTCGATGGGGGGGCGCTCGGCGGCGACGAGGTCGAGGGCCTCCTTCGGGCGGCCACCGGTGACGGCGTCGGCGACGCGGCTGGCGATGGTGGCACTCATCGGTGGCTCCCACCGGCATGTGTCGTCTTCGTCTTCGTCTTCGTCTTCGTCTTCATCTTTGGCTTTGTCTTCGTCGTCGGTGTGGCGCTGCGGGGCAGGCGGCGGATCATCGCCGTCGTCGCGCCCATGCGGGTCACGGCCGCGGCGCCGGCCCGGCGACCGGCGTCGATGACGCGCCCGAGGATCGCGGCGTCGACGTCGCCGAGCGTTCTCGCCGTGACCCCCGCCGCGAGCAGGGCCGCCAGCGCTGCGCCACAGAAGGCGTCGCCGGCCCCGGTCGCGTCGACGACGCGCACCGTGAGGGCGGGGCGCTCGATGACGTGATGGCGGGTGGCGACGAGCATGGGCTGGTCACCGTCGGTGAGCATGACGAGGAGCGGGCCACGCGCCAGCAGCCCCTCGGCGAGGGTGGCGAGGCGCGTGCTGGCACGGCGGCCGAGGACGAGGGCCGCCTCCTCGCGGGTGGCCTTGAGGATGTCGGCGGCACCGACGGCGCCGTCGGCGCGCTCGAGCATGAGGGCCCGATCGGGGTACATGCCCGGCCGCAGGTTGACGTCGACGCTGATCATCGCGCCGTGCTGCCGGCCGGTCTGCTGCAGGAAACGGGTCGCGTCGCGCGCATTGTCGGTCCGCAGGCTCACGGTGCCGCTGTGGACGATGTCGACGCGTCGCAGGAGCCCCCGCACGTCGGGCCGGTCGACGTCGGCGACGGCGAGGGCGAGATCGGCGCTCGCCTCGCGGAAGCCGAAGAAGCGGCGCTCGCCATCGGCGTCGACCTCGACAAGGGTCGCCCCGGTCCGGCGGCCGGTGATGGTGCGCACGGCGCGCAGATCGACACCTTCCTCAGCCAGGGCCCGCTGCACCCGCTCGCCGAAGGGGTCGGGGCCGACCCCCGTCACGAGAGCCACGCCGAGGCCGAGGCGGGCAAGTTGGACAGCGACGTTGGCAGGCGCACCGCCGAGCCGTGGGATGAGCCGGGTGGCGTCGGCGAGGGGGATGCCGGCACGAGGTGCGAAAAGGTCGCACAGGACCTCGCCACACACCACGACCCGGACGCCGTTGTCAGTCATCGAACTCTGCTAGCGTGCCCGCACGGCGTCGTTCAAGCGACGCGGCCCACCTGGACAGTCGGGGGGCATCATGAGGCCACGTCGCTGTGATCGGCGTCGCAGCGCGTGGTCGGCGGGCAGACGGTCGCATCGGTGGCCGGGGCAGGAACGAGGACGCAGATGGCGGACGCACGGGCGCGAGGCAAAGAAGCACCAGCATCGAAGGACGACCAGCGCGCGGCCCAGGCCGACGCGGCGAAGACGGCGTTCGACCGCCTCCGCCGCGGTCTGAAGCAGATCGCCCTCTATCGCCACAACGTCGACCGCTACGGCGAGTACCTCGAGCCCTTCACCACCGCCATGCGTGAGCTGCTGGCGACGCACCCGATGCTGAGCTTCAAGCTCGACGCAATGGCCTACAAGCTCGGTCCCCACGTCGTCTTCGAGGACGACAGCCGCGACAACAACATCATCTACCCGCTGTGGTCGGCCGGCGTTCGCATGCTGATCTTCAAGCAGGGGGTCGACGCCGACGAACTGCAGCGCTTCTTCATCCTCTGCCTCAACGCCTCCGACAACGAGAAGAAGGGCCGTGAGGACATCGCCACAGCGCTGTGGAAGGCCGAACTCACCAACATCGAGTACATCGTCGTCGAGGGATTCAAGGCCCTGCCCGACGAGGATCTCGAAGAGGTCGAGGTCGAGATCGAGAAGGTCGTTGCCTACCTCTACCGCCAGCTGCAGTCGAACTCGGAGGACTACCTCCGCTTCGCCCGCATCTCGTCGGAAGACCTCGACCTCCAGCTCGACCAGGTCGACCAGATGCGCGGCGCCATCATCCAGGGGGTGACGGCGTCGCCGACGGAGAAGGCCCGCGTCCAGGCCGGCCTCGTGCGCGAGGAGCAGCGGCAGCTCCAGAAGCTCGTGACGGTGCTCTTCCAGCTGCTCGAACTCGACACCACCGAGGACAATTTCGAGGACGTCGCCGAGGCCTTCGTGCAGCTCCTCGATGCGTCGATCCTCCAGGAGAACTTCACGGCCATCAATCAGATCCGCAAGCGCTTCGCGGTCTCGGCCCAGAAGGAACACCTCTCGCCGGCGCGACGGGAACTCGTCGAGCGCTGCGGTGGTCGTTTCATCATGCGCATGGGTGAGTCCCAGCGCGTGCAGGCCATCGGCCAGCTGTTGAACGCCGGCCTCACGAAGGACCCTGACGGCATCCGCCAGTACCTGCAGAGCCTCGGCGTCGAGGCCATCATCCCGCTCCTCGAGATGTTGGAGACGCTCACGCTGCTGCCGAACCGGCGTCTCGTCTGCGACGTCCTTGCCGAGATCGGCCGCTCCTACGTCGACACGTTCGCCACCCGGCTCGGCCACCCGTCGTCGAACCTCGTCAAGGACATCATCTACATCCTCGACAAGCTGAACCCGCCCAACAAGTTCGTCCTCTTCGCCCAGACCCTCGACCACCCGAACCCCGTGCTGCGCCTCGAGACCCTCGCCGTCATCGGCAAGAGCGGCACCGACGAATCCTTCGACGTCATCGTCAAGACGCTCAAGGCGCACCCCGACCCGCAGATGCGGGCCCAGGCCGCGCGCCTGCTGCCCAACTTCGCTCCCGAGAAGGGCGCGCAGATGCTGCTCGGCATGATCCAGACCGAGACCTTCGACAAGCTCGCCGACCCCGAGAAGAAGGCGGCGTTCTCGGCGCTCGTGCAGCTGCGCTGCACGCCCGTCGAAGCCTTCCTCACCCAGGTCTTCGACCAGAAGTCGTCGCTGTTTGCGAAGAAGCGCGTCGACGACCTGAAGCTCCTCGCCATCGGCGGCCTCGAGGCCGC
>Ga0172373_10000232_pt1 | contig 88960 bp, 83 predicted proteins | sample Lak10m_2_FD_114546 | JGI IMG/M metagenome (GOLD analysis project Ga0172373, IMG submission 114546) | Freshwater microbial communities from Kabuno Bay, South-Kivu, Congo - kab_092012_10m | ecosystem: Environmental > Aquatic > Freshwater > Lake | place: Democratic Republic of the Congo...
ACCGCTTCACGGCGAAACGCATCCGTGTAAACCTTTCTTAGATTCTTCTTCGTCATCTCAACACCTCTCTGAGCAAGATAGTTTGCTTCAAATCAGGTGTCTACTTTTTGTGGGTAACTCGGAGGGGTAACATGGCTCAAAATATCATCTGCAGTTCAATGCAGCGTTTAATGTCATCCGGATTGGAGGGGATCATGGTCAAGTTGAACAAGCGTCTGTCTTCAGCGGCTGTTGCGCTGGCTTTATCCAGCATGGCAGGCGCCGTCTGGGCCGGTGGTTTCGGCATCGGTACCCAAAGCGGCAGCGGCACCGGCAATGCATTTGCCGGCGGTGCTGCGGCAGCGGACGATGCCAGCGTGGCCTGGTCTAATCCGGCGGCGATGGCTGCATTGCCGTCCGGCAAACAGTTCACTGCGGCCGGCCATATTCTGGTGCCGTCGTTCAAATTCACCAACGGCGGTTCCACGGGGGCTTTTGCATTGCCCGGTACTGGCGAGGGTGGCGATGGCGGCGACATGGCATTTGTGCCGAACGCATTCTTCACCATGGACATCAACCCCAAAATGCGTTTTGGTTTCGCCGTGAATGTACCCTTCGGTCTGGCCACTGAATATGATCAGGGCTGGCGTGGGCGTTTTACCGGCATTGAGTCGGCCCTGCAGGCCATCAACCTCAACCCTTCGCTGTCATACAAGATCAGCGACGCCCTTTCCGTGGGCGGCGGCGTCAGCCTGCAGAAGATGGACGCGAAGCTCACGGGGGCTGGGGCGGCGGGCATTGTCACTATCAAGGGCGACGACATCGGCTACGGGTTCAACCTGGGGGCGATGTATCAAATCTCGCCGGCGACGCGTCTCGGCGCGGCGTACCGTTCTTCCATCCATTACGGACTCGAGGGAACCATCACCGTATCCGGCCTGCCTGCGGCAAACGGCAATGTCTATGCGTCGATCAAGACGCCAGATTCGCTGTCGCTGAGCCTGTTCAGTGTGCTGAGCCCGAAGTGGGAATTGATGGGTGACGTCACCTGGACGGGATGGAGCGACGTCAAGCGTCTGGATGTGGTCCGCACCACGGCTTCGGTCGCCGGCCCGGTGGGCTCCACTGCCACGACGCTGCTGTTCAACTGGAAGGACAGCATGCGTTATAGCGTAGGCGCGAACTACAAGCTCAGTGAACAGACCAAGCTGCGTTTTGGTCTGGCAATCGACGAAACGCCCACCAACGATATTGATCGTACGCCGCGGTTGCCCGATCAGGACCGCACCTGGGTGGCCTTCGGTGTTCAGTACAAACCCAGCAAGCAGGGTGTTCTGGAGGTCGGTTACGCGCATGAGTTCGTCAAGGACGCCAGCGTCAATGTGGCCGTTCCGCCGGCCCCGGGCCGCCTTGTCGGCACATTTGAAAACAAGGCCGACATCCTGTCGGTGCAGTACTCGCATCGTTTCTGATGTCTGGCGTCATCTGACAAAGCGGCCTGCGGGCCGCTTTTTTCATCGTGCGGCGAAGGCAACGGCCGTCGGGGGCAGGTGCTAGAATCAATCGAAGAACGACGACGCATCAAGGAGTTCCAGTCATGTCTCAATCCCCCCTCGTGGTGCGCAAGGTCGCCGTTCTCGGCGCCGGCGTCATGGGTGCGCAGATTGCCGCCCACCTGATCAATGCGCGTGTTCCGGTCATGCTGTTCGAGCTGGCAGCGAAGGAAGGCGATCCCAACGGCAATGTGCTGAAGGCCATTGCCAATCTCAAAAAGCTCGAGCCGTCTCCGCTGGCGACCAGGGATTGCGCCGACCTGATCGAGCCGGCGAACTACGACCAGCATCTTGAGGCGCTGCGCGACTGCGACATTGTCATCGAGGCCATCTCCGAACGCATGGACTGGAAGGCCGATCTCTACCGCAAAGTCGCGCCCTACTTGGGTGAACACACGATTTTCGCCAGCAACACCTCGGGACTGTCGATCAACCGGCTGGCGGCATCCTTTCCGGAACAGCAGCGCCCGCGTTTCTGCGGCGTGCATTTTTTCAATCCGCCGCGCTATATGCATCTGGTCGAACTGATCGCCTGCGACGGCAGCGATGCCGGCATTCTCGATGAACTGGAGCGCTTCCTCGTCACCACGCTGGGCAAGGGCGTGGTGCGCGCCAAGGACACGCCGAACTTCATCGCCAACCGTGTTGGCGTGTTTTCGATGCTGGCCACCATCCATCATGCCGAGCGCCTCGGCATCGGCTTCGACACGGTTGATGCCTTGACCGGTTCATTGATCGGGCGGCCGCGCAGCGCGACTTTCCGTACCGCCGATGTCGTCGGCCTCGATACCTTCGCCCATGTCGTCAATACCATGCGCGACACCTTGCCCGAAGATCCCTGGCACAAGTATTACGGCGTGCCGGCGTGGTTGCAGGGCCTGATTGACCAGGGCGCACTGGGTCAGAAGACGCGCAAGGGCGTGTACCAGAAGGTCGGCCGTGACATCCATGTGCTCGATCTGAAGTCCGGCGCCTATCGCAACGCCGACGGCAAGGCCGATGAAAGCGTCGTTGAAATCCTCAAAAACAAGAATGTTGCCGAACGTTTTGCGCAACTGCATGCATCGACGCATCCGCAGGCGCAGTTCATCTGGTCGATTTTCCGCGACAGCTTCCATTACTGCGCACTGCATCTCGCATCGATTGCGCACAATGCGCGTGACCTCGATTTTGCGATCCGTTGGGGCTTCGGCTGGGATACCGGTCCTTTCGAAATCTGGCAGTCGGCGGGCTGGCGGCAGATTGCCGCCTGGATTGTCGAAGACATTGCCGACGGACGTGCCATGGTCAAGGCGCCATTGCCGGCGTGGGCTGTCAATCCGTCGCGTACGGGCGTGCACCGGCCCGATGGTTCGTTTGCACCGGTGCCCGATGCCTATCAGCCGCGCTCCGCATTGCCGGTTTACCGGCGTCAGCCTTTCCCGGAAAAGCTGGTCGGCGAGGAACGCCGTTACGGATCGACGATTTTCGAAACCGACGGCGTGCGCTGCTGGCACACCGGCGACGACATCGCCATCGTCAGTTTCAAAAGCCGCATGCATGCCATCGGCGACGATGTGCTGGAAGGCGTGCAGCGGGCGATTGACGAAGCCGAACGCAATTATGCGGGGCTGGTGATCTGGCAGACCGAAGCGCCGTTTTCGGTCGGCGCCAACCTGAAAAAAACACCGGCAGGCGGTGGAGAAAAACGCGCTGCACCTTCGGCATTGGGCAAGCTGTTCAAGAGTGTCAAACGCGAAGCCGAGTCGCTGGCCTTGAAAGCGGCGCGGCAGATCGGTGTGGCCGACCAGTTGATGGCCGGAAAACTTGCCGAGGTCGAACATCTGGTCGAGCAGTTCCAGATCACCACGCAGATGCTCAAATATTCGATGGTGCCGACGGTTGCCGCGGTCGATGGTCTGGCGCTGGGCGGCGGCTGCGAGTTCATCATGCATTGCGACCGCGCGGTGGCGACGCTGGAAAGTTATATCGGTCTGGTCGAAGTCGGCGTCGGCCTGTTGCCGGCCGGCGGCGGCTGCAAGGAGTTCGCGATGCGTGCCGCAGCCGATGCCAAAGGCGGCGACCTATCGCCCTTCCTGCAGAAATATTTCAAGGCCGTGGCGATGGCGGAAGTCAGCCGCAGCGCCGAACGGGCGCGTGAGATCGGTTACCTGCGGCCCACCGACCGCGTGGTGATGAACCGTTTTGAATTGCTCGAAATCGCCAAGTCGGAAGCAAGGGCGATGGCGGCTGCCGGTTACCGGCCGCCGCTGCGCGCCAAGGCGATTCCGGTGCTCGGCCGCAGCGGCATCTCCACGATCCGTGCTTTTGTCGAAAACATGAGCGCGGGCGGTTATATCTCCGAACACGACAAGCTGATCGCGAGCAAGGTCGCGACCGTGATGTGCGGCGGCGACATTGAAGTCGGCAGCCTGGTGGATGAGCAGTGGTTCCTCGATCTCGAACGCCAGCACTTCATGGAGCTGATCGCGACTGAAAAAACGCAGGCCCGGATTGAGCATATGCTCAAGATGGGCAAGCCTCTCAGGAACTGAGGGGCTTGATGTTGGAACAACATAGCCTCGATTTTCGGCGGAGACTAACCTTCAGGTTATGTCCTGGCCAAAAAACGCAGGCCCGGATTGAGCATATGCTGAAGAACGGCAAGCCCTTGAGGAATTGAGATAAGGGAACTGACATGAGCAAACAAATCCAGGATGCCTATATCGTCGCCGCCACCCGTTCACCGGTGGGCAAGGCGCCGCGCGGCATGCTTAAAAACGTGCGTCCCGACGATCTGCTGGCCCATGTGCTGAAAAGCGCCGTGGCGCAGTGCCCGGGGCTCGATTTGCATGAAGTCGGTGACGTCATCGCCGGCTGCGCGATGCCGGAAGGCGAGCAGGGCATGAATGTCGCCCGCATCGGCCTGCTGCTCGCGGGTTTTCCCGATACGGTGCCGGGCATGACGCTCAACCGCTTCTGTTCCTCCGGGCTGCAGGCGGTCGCCGACGCCGCCGCGCGTATCCGCCTTGGTGAAGCCGAGGTGATGATTGCCGCAGGCACCGAAAGCATGAGCATGGTGCCGATGGGCGGCAACAAGCCGAGCTTCGGTCCGTCGGTGTTCGCGAAGGACGAAAACGTCGCGATTGCCTACGGCATGGGCATCACCGCCGAACGCGTCGCTGATCAATGGAAAGTCAGTCGCGAGGATCAGGACCTGTTTGCCGCGGAAAGCCATCGTCGCGCGGTGTGGGCGACCGATGGCGGCGAGTTCAAGAACGAGATCACGCCGTACGACATCAACGACCGGTTGCCCGACCTGAATACACGCGAAATCATCGTGAAGACCCGTCGCGCAGAACAGGATGAAGGACCGCGTCGCGATACTTCGGTCGAAGCGCTGGCGAAACTGAAACCGGCCTTCGCCGCCAAAGGCAGTGTCACCGCCGGCAACAGCTCACAGATGTCCGATGGCGCGGGCGCCGTGGTGCTGATGAGTGAAGCCGCCGTCAAGCGTTACAAGCTCCAGCCGCTGGGCCGCTTTGTCGGTTATGCGGTGGCCGGCGTGCCGCCTGATGTGATGGGCATCGGCCCGGTCAAGGCGATACCCAAGGTGCTGCAGCAGGCCGGTATCAGCAAGGAGCAACTCGACTGGATCGAACTCAATGAAGCGTTTGCCGCGCAGTCACTGGCGGTGATCCGCGAACTCGGGCTCGATCCGGCCAGGGTGAATCCGCTGGGCGGTGCGATTGCGCTGGGCCATCCGCTGGGGGCGACCGGCGCGATTCGTGTGGCAACGCTGCTGCATGGCATGCGCCGCCACAACAAGAAATACGGCATGGTCACCATGTGTATCGGCACCGGCATGGGTGCGGCGGGTGTATTCGAGGCTTTATAAAAAGTTATTTGTATTCAATAACTTATAATAATCCGCGATGAGCGGCCATCGCGGAGGCTGTGTCAGTCCGGCGCGCTGAGCGCCTTGATCACCGGCCCCGGCCGGTCGATACCGAAACCCTGGGCGTAATCAACGCCGATTTCCCGCAGCATGGCCAGCGTCCGGTCATCTTCGACAAACTCCGCCACCGTCTGCATGCCCATCTTTACGCAGACGTTGACGATGGCCTTCAGTTTGGTCAGGTCCGCCGGCGTCTTGAACATGTTCTGGATGATCACGCCGTCGATTTTCACGAAATCCAGGCGCAATCCGCTGAGGTTTGAAAATGACAGCTTCACACTGCCGAAGTCATCGACGGTAAAGCGGCAACCGGCAGGTTTCAGTGCGGCAATGAAATTGGCGACGTTGTCGTGATTGCTGATGGTTTCCAGTTCGCCGATTTCAAAACACAACTGCTTTGCGGGGAACTCGGAGTTTTTGAGCTCCTGCCGCACAAAGCGCGCAAATTCCGGATTGATGATCGACGCTTCCGAGAGGTTGATGGAGAACATCGGAATGTCCCATTGCGGCTGCAGGCGTTTCTGTTCCATAGACCACGCAACCACGTTGCGCACCACCCAGCGGTCGATGTCCTCGGTCATGCCGTAACGTTCCGCCATCGGAATGAATCCGCCGGGCGGCAGCAGATTGTCTTCCTCCTCGCGCAGCCGCAGCAGGATCTCGTAACTGCCGTGATCGAAGGGCAGCGTTTTAAGCGGCAGCACTTTCTGCGCAAACAGCAGGAATTCATTCTGCTGCAGAGCGCGCACCAGCTTTCTGCGCGGATCGTCGCCGACCATCAGCTGGTCGCTGATCGAATGCAGATACATCGTTTCGCCGCTTTCACTGGTGATCGCGGCGTGCGGGTCTGAATTGATGGTGGTGTTGTTGCCGTTACCGTTGTTCTGCGGTGAGGCCGCGATGACTGCGCCGGGAGCGGTGTGCACGGGCAGCATGACGATATAAAACCCCAGCGGGCGGTCAACACCCGGCGGGTGCGGCACCTGCTTGATCGTGAATTTTTCGCCGTTATGCCATTTGAGCTGGTACTCGACGCGTGTTCCGGTCAGCGTTTCGCGGCAGTGCGGCAGCATTTCCATGTAACTCGAACTCATCACATCGCGCAGCAACTGGCCTTCGATCCTGATCTCGGGGATGCGGGTGATTTCGAGCGCGGCCTTGTTGTGGTCATGAATGCGCAAATCGCGGTCCACGAACAGGATGGGCAGGGGCAGCAGGTCATTGACCATGCGCATGCGCGCCTCGGTGGCGAGCATCGCGTCCTCTGAAATCTTGCGCCGCGCGGACTCCTTCTGCACTTGTTCACGCAGCCGTTCCACCTGGCGCGTGCGGCGGATGATCAGCCACTCGGCCTTGGAGGCCTGGCTGGCCATCGACAGCACGGCGGCGAACAGGATGCCGCCGAGGAAAGCCAGCCACTGCAGGTCGAACAGCGTGAAGTAGATGGTCGCGATGACCATCACCCCGAGCGCGAGCGTGAGCAGCAGCGTCAATACGGTTTTGACGCCGCGCTTGCTCAGAAACAACGAAAGTTTGAACAGGAAACTCATCCCGCCCCTGGCTCCTTGAGGCCGCCTGCGTACAGGCGGCTTTTATTGATTACATGTTCGGGTAGTTCGGCCCGCCGCCGCCTTCCGGCGTCACCCACACGATGTTCTGGGTCGGGTCCTTGATGTCGCAGGTCTTGCAGTGCACGCAGTTCTGCGCGTTGATCTGCAGTCGCGGATTGCTGCCATTGTCGTCACGCACGATTTCATAAACGCCGGCCGGGCAATAACGCTGTTCAGGTGCGTCATAAAGCTCCAGATTGACGTTCACCGGCACCGACGCATCCTTCAGCGTCAGGTGGATCGGCTGGTCTTCGTTGTGGTTGACGTTGGAAATGAACACCGACGACAGCCGGTCGAAGGTCAGCACGCCGTCCGGCTTCGGATAGCTGATGGGTGTGTATTCGGTTTTCGGACGCAGGCATTCATGGTCGGCGTGATCGTGGTGCAGCGTCCACGGCGCCTTGCCGCGGAACAACACCTGGTCGATGCCGACCATCAGCGTGCCCATCCACAGGCCCTTGCTCATCCACGGCTTGAAGTTGCGCGCGCGGTGCAGCTCGTCATAAAGCCAGCTTGATTTGAAAGATTCAGGATAGGCCGTCAGCTCGGGCGCAGGGGTTTCCGCTGCCAGCGCGGCAAAAGCCGCTTCGGCGGCGAGCATGCCCGACTTGATCGCGGTGTGGCTGCCCTTGATGCGTGAGGCGTTGAGGAAACCGGCGTCGTCACCGACCAGACAGCCGCCGGGGAATACCAGTTTCGGCAAGGCCTGCAGGCCGCCAGCAGCAATTGCGCGTGCGCCGTAGGCAATGCGTTTGCCGCCTTCGAGGAATTTGCGGATTTCCGGATGCGTCTTGTAACGCTGGAATTCCTCGTACGGGCTCAGGTACGGGTTCTTGTAGGCGAGGCCGACCACATAACCGATGGCGACCTGGTTGTTTTCGAGGTGATACAGGAATGAGCCGCCGTAGGTGTCGCTCTCCAGCGGCCAGCCGGCGGTGTGCACCACCAGCCCGGGCTGGTGCAGTTCCGGTTTGATTTCCCACAGTTCCTTCAGGCCGATGCCATAGACCTGCGGATCGACGCCGTCGCGCAAATTGAATTTCGCCTGCAGCTGCTTGCCGAGGTGGCCGCGGCAACCTTCCGCGAAGAAGGTGTACTTGGCATGCAACTCCATACCGACCTGATGCGCATCGGTGGGCTGACCGTCGCGGCCGATGCCCATGTCGCCGGTGGCGACCCCTTTGACGCGACCGTCTTCATGGAACAGCACTTCCGCAGCGGCAAAGCCGGGAAAAATTTCCACACCCAGCGCTTCGGCCTGCTGACCGAGCCAGCGCACGACATTGCCGAGGCTGATCACATAGTTGCCGTGGTTCTGGAAACATTCCGGCAAGAGTCCGGATGGAATCTTGAACGCGCCGGTTTCGCTGAGAATCATGAAGCGGTCTTCGCTGACCGGTGCATTGAGCGGCGCGTCTTTTTCTTTCCAGTCCGGAATCAGTTCATTCAACGCAATCGGATCCATCACCGCGCCGGAGAGAATATGTGCGCCGACTTCAGAACCTTTTTCGAGCACGCAGACGGTTACTTCGCGGCCCTGTGCCGCAGATAACTGCTTAAGGCGGATCGCCGCACCGAGGCCGGCGGGACCGGCACCAACGATGACGACGTCATATTCCATGGCTTCGCGTTCGGCCATTACCCTCTCCATGTTGATGATTTATTTCGGGATTATACGCCGGTGACCCGGCGCTTCAGCGGATCAGCGCGGCCGCGGCGATGCCGCTGCGTACTGCGGCCTCGATCGTCGCCGGGTAATCACCGTCCACATAGTCGCCCGCCAGAAAAAAACCGGGGCAGGGCGTCTGTGTCGACGGGCGTGTGAGGCCCGGCGTGCAGCTGAAAGTCGCGCGTTTTTCGGCGATCACGCGATGCCAAAGCAGTTTTGGCAACGGGCCGAAGGCTTTTTCGATATCGGCAACCACACGCCGTGCAAGGTCATCCTGAGCTTCACCGACATGGTCTTCCGAGGCGCTGATCACTGCGCCGATCAGACCACTCTGGCCGCAGATAACTTCGCGATCAAACAACCACTGCGCCGGACTGTTGGCGAGGCCGATCATCGGCGAGGGCAATGTCACCGCGTCGTCGAACTGCAGCCACACGGAATGAATCGGTTCGTACTGCAGGGCTTCGATCTGCTGCGTGGTGCCTTGCAGTTCAGTAATGTCCGCGAGCAGCGGCGTCACGCGATGCGGCGCGACTGCGCAGACCACCTGATCAAATCGTCGCGCATGGCCCTGCACCTGTAATTCAAATCCTTTACCGCTGCGCGTGACGCGTTCAACCGTTGCGCCCACTTCAACCTGTCCACCGCAGGCGCGCACATATTCGGCCGCCGGTTTCGGAAACAGTGCGGTGAGGTCGGTGCGTGCCAGCAGCAGATCACTCGCCGCGCGACCCGCGCCAAGGCTGTCGCGCAAAACGTTCAGGAAGACCTGCGCCGAAGCGCGCTGCATCGGCGTATTGAGTGCGGCCACACACAGCGGCGCCCATAAATATTCAATTAAAACAACAGGTTGCTGATGTTCTTCGAGCAGTGCCTCTACTGTGCAGTCCTGCTGAAGGCGGTAGGCGCAGGCCTTCATCGCATTCATGAAGCGCGCCGCGGCGCGTTTGTCGTCGAAGCTCAAACCTTTCGCCGTGAACAGCGCCCACGCGACATGCAATGGCGCCGGCAGCTTCGGCGCGCGCAGATGAAAGTGATTGTGGATCTGCAGATCCAGCGGCAGGCGCAGGAAGGAATCACGATTGGGGGTGACCTTGTCGATCAGCCGCAAGGTTTCGCTGTACGCGCCGATCAGGATGTGCAGCCCGTTGTCGAGCGCCGTGTCATTGACGGTGACGCGGCGTGCGCGGCCGCCCAGTGCGGGCGCCGCCTCAAACACCGTGACCGGGATACCGCGACCGGCGAGTTCCACCGCTGCGGCCATGCCGGCATAGCCGCCGCCGATGACGGCGACTGAGGGTGTGGCCATTACCCGGATACCAAAGCAAAGATATTCGTCACTCCGGCGAAAGCCGGAGTCCAGGAGTTCTCTTCAAATCCGTACTGGATTCCGGCTTTCGCCGGAATGACGTTATTGAGAGATTGCGGCACCTCTTGCATCAAGCCGCTTGCTTCGTAGCCGCCGATTTACCCGCCCAGATCTTCGAAGGCACATTCACCAGCCCCTCAAAAATCCGTCGCGCGGTGCGTACCAGCGCCGCCCGCCGCAGTTCCTGTTTGCCCTTGGTGAAATCGGCATCCAGGTCAATCAGGATCATCCCCGACGGATGTTCGATTTTCACCATGCCCTGCGGCGCCGGTTTCAGCGGCGCGATCTCCGCGGCCAGCGTGCCGGGAATCGCGCAGGCGGCGCTGATGCACACCGTGCCGGTGACCGGATGCGATTTGTGGCAGGTCTCGGGCACGAAATAACGCGAGCTGATGCTGCCGCCGTGTTGCGGCTTGGCGAGCAGGGCGATTTTCGGCACCACGTTTTTCGAGACATCACCCATGCCCATCAGCGCGCCGGCCTTGCGGCGGATGCCTTCCATGCGTTCCATCAGCGCGCGGTCGCTGTCGAGTTCAACGGCTGTTTCATAACCGGTCTTGCCCATATCGGCGGCACGCATCATCACGATGGGCATCGCGATATCCACGCAGCTCACTTCGACGCCGTCGATCACGTCCAGTGGTTTGCCGGTCGGCAGCAGCTTGCCGGTGACCGCACCGATGGCCTCGCTGAAATTGATGCCCACCGGCGCCGCAGTGCCGGGCACGCCGTCGATCGACGCGTCGCCTTCGTACTGCACCTGTTTGCCGGGCGTCTGCACGATGGCCTCGACCAGTGCGCCGGTGTTGACGCTGTGGATGCGCACAGTGGTTTCGCCGTCCTGCGCCGGCACCAGCCCGGCATCGATGGCGAAGGGGCCGACGGCGACCAGCATATTGCCGCAGGTCGGTTTGGTGTCGACGAACTTCTCGTGGATCTGCACCTGCGCGAAAAAATAATCGATGTCGGCGTCGGCGCGTTTGGATTTGCTGATCATCGCGACCTTGCTGGTCACCGAGTGTGAGCCGCCGATGCCATCGACCTGGATTTCATGGGGTGAGCCCATGATGGCGAGGAGGACTTCGTCTCTTGTTGCCGGGTCGCTGGGGAGGTCGTCCTGGAGGAGGAAGGGGCCTCTGGAGGTGCCGCCGCGCATGATGACGCAGGGGATTTTGGTTTGCATGTCGGACTCCGGGGCTGCCGGGGGCAGCTTTGCTGAAAAATGGAGTGGTGATTATAGGGGGTGACGGCGCGTGGTGAGTGTTGCGATCCAGCATGCGTAACGGGCCTGAGGCCGTCATTCCGGCGCGCCCCGAAGGAAGTCCTCTTGGGGGAAAAGCCGGAATCCAGAGGTTTTGAATTGGAGTCGATTCAAAACCACCGTTCGCCCTGAGCCTGTCGAAGGGCGTTCTTGCTGAAGGAATTGCGGTGCTTCAACTTCGCCGGGGGTGGCCCGGCGGCCAGTTACTTTTCCTGTCCCGCCAGGAAAAGTAACCAAAAGGAGGCGGCCCCGCCTCACCGCCCCCTTCGGGGGTTCCCTGCGTTGCTCGCACAGCCGGGCGGCTCCGCAACTCGCCCTCGCAAACTGCGCGAGGGCTCAGACAGTGCTCGCCGACGGCCCCCGGCTGCGCTGTGCTACTCGGCGGCTCGGAAGGGGGGGCAGGTCAACTGCGGTGGCGAATGATTCGTGAATCGTAGGGCGGATTAGCCGCGAAGCGGCGTAATCCGCCGGTCCGCTGTTAATACGCGCGACGAATTCGCGCGCTACGTGAGGTTTTCCATTCGGCGCAATGCGCTTCGCTTATTGCGCCCTACGCTTGCTGCGCTACGCGGCGGCTCAAGGGCAGCTTTTAGTTACCATGTGATTTAAGCGCAAACCCAGGTTCCGTTGGGATTTTGGTGTGCTCCTGAATGGGCGCCGCCACAAACCCAAGAGCCATCAGGATTTTGATGGGCTCCAGTATGTTCGCCACCGCACACCCATATTCCATCAGGATTTTGATGTGCGCCGGAGTGCGCTCCACCACAGACCCATTTGCCATCTGGATTTTTGTGTGCACCTGTGTGAGCGCCACCGCATACCCAAGTCCCGTCTGGATTTTGATGTGCGCCTGAGTGCGCTCCACCACAAACCCATGTTCCATCTGGGTTCTGGTGTGCGCCGCTATGCCCTTTATATGATTTCTTTGCGTGCATATTAATGATCCCTTTAGCTGAAGTTGCTTAAGAGAAACTGTTCGGTAAAACCTAACATACTGCCTACGTCTTGCGCTGTTAACTTGCCCCATTCGGCATGCATTGCGGCATCACGAATTCTTGGCATCGAGTCCAAAAGAGATTTTTGTGGACCCGCAACTAATCCTTTTGATTTGAGTGCGTTGATAACTTCTTGCATCACCTTGCCATCAACCGTAAGGTCGTTCATATGAGCATACCGCTTGAGTGCATCCTCTAGAGCTGCACTTGCAAGCACCGCCGCTACATCTTTTTGGCCTTCCGATAGCGCATGTTTTGCTGCAACAATAAAGCTTCCAAATATTTCACCCGAAAGAGATGCTTCCAAGTGATATAAATGCCCGCCGTCGTAATCAGATTTTGCGGCGGAGAATACACCTCTGAATCTGTTGAGGGCGCTCACCCAGCCCTGATAGCTCGCATATGCTGTAGTTAAATTTCGGAAATGAGGTGAGTTTTCTCCAAACACGGCGGAAACCAAGTGCATGGCGCTAGAGGCCCAACGTTGAAACGATTCTGTATCGACAGTGTCGGGGCCACTCGAATGTTTTTTTATTGGTATGTTTATACCTTGCGCCTCAAGCTCTTGAAATCTATTGCTGATTTGGGATTTGATCAACATTATTTTTTCGTCCATAAGGGGTGAGCGTGCGACTTTTGAAAATGCTTAACTCGAATTCGAATGAGGCGGTCATCCACTAATTAACGCGTGCCCCCGAAACCTGCACCACCTTCGCCCAAAGCTTCGCTTCCTTCTCGATCAGTTTCGCAAACTGTTCTGAAGTCCCGCCCACCGGGTCCGTGCCGAGTTGTTTCAGCCGCGCTGCCGTCGCCGGCGTGTTCATCGCCTTCAGCGCGGCGCCGTGGAGCGTGGCGATGATGGGCTTGGGCGTTTTCGCCGGGACGAGGATGCCGTACCAGGTGTCGGTGGCGTAGCCGGGGACGGTTTCGCCGATGGTGGGGATGTCCGGGGCGATCTGCGAGCGTTTGCTGCTGGTGAGGCCCAGCGGGCGCAGTTTGCCTTCCTTGATCAGCGGCAGCACGGGGAGCAGCCCGTCCATCGCGAGTTGCACCTGGCCGCCGACGGTGTCCATGCGCGCGAAGGTGCTGCCTTTGTAGGGGATGTGCGTGATGTCGACGCCGGCCATGGATTTGAATAATTCCATGTTGAGGTGTGTTGCCGAGCCGGTGCCGGCGGAGCCGTAGGACAGTTTGCCCGGGGTCTTTTTCGCGAGGTCGATCAGTTCCTTCAGGTTCTTCGCCGGCAGAGAAGGATGCGCGACGATGATCTGGTAGGTGTTGGCGATGTGGATGACGGATTCGAAATCCTTGATCGGGTCGTAGGTCTTGCGGCTGTGCAGCGCCGGGTTGATGACGTGCGAGGGGCTGACGTTGATCAGGGTATAGCCGTCGGGTGCGGCGGTGGCGACGGTCTGGGTGCCGATCAGGCCGCCGGCGCCGGGGCGGTTGTCGACGACGATATTGGTGTTGAGCTGTTTGCCCATTTCCTCGCCGACGGTGCGCGCGAGCGTGTCGCCGGTGCCGCCGGGGGCCAGCGGCACGATCATGCGGATGACCTTGCTGGGAAATTGTTCGGCGGCGTGGGTGCTTGCGCTGAGCGTGAGCAGGGCAGTGGCGATGGCGGTGAGTGCGAATTTCAAGATCGGTCCTTGTGATTTTTGTGCGATGTTGATTTCAGTCGGGGAGGATTTCGAGGGTGGCCTTGACCACGATCGGCAATCCGCCGCGCAGGGAGTTGGCGCCGAGCACCGAGCGCGCATGGATGCCGCGTTCACCGAAGACTTCGACCAGCAGGTCGGAGCAGCCGTTGAGCACCTTGGGGTGTTCTTCGAAATCGTCGGTGGCGTTGATGAAGCCCTGCACTTCGACGATGCGCGCGATGCGGTCGAGTGAACCGAGTTCGGCTTTGGCCACGGCGATCAGGTCGAGGGCCGCGGAACGCGCGAAGCGGTAGCCGTCTTCGGTGCTGTATTCACGGCCGAGTTTGCCTTTGGGCAGTTTGCCGTTTTCCGGCAGCGGCGCCTTGCCGGCGATGAACAGCAGATTGCCGCTGCGCACGGCGTTCGTGTAGTTGGCGGCGGGTGCGCTGCCCGAGGGCAGTGTCAGTCCCAGTTCGCGCAGGCGTTGTTCGGGGTTCATGCGCGGTCAGCCTTTGACCGGCTTCAGCTTGCCGCAGTCATTCGAAATCCATTTGCCCTGCGCATCCATGGTCATGTTTTCGGTCTTGCCTTTGACCTGTGCGGTGGTTTTCATTTTCATGGTGTAGGACTCGGGGTTGTGCAGCGTGACTTCGCCTTCACCGGTGGCCGGCGGTTTGCTGCAGGTGAATTTGAATTTGGTGGTGTTGCCGCTTTTCTGCAGGGTTTCCTGTTTGCAGTCGCCCTGCTGTGCGGGAGGCTCATTGCGCGCGGCCATTTCCTTGCTGATGCAGACGCGTACGGACATATTGCCGCCGGAGCCGATGCCGGCACCGGGTGACATGCCGACGCCCTGGTCGGCCATCATTTTTTCCATCTGCTTGCGCTGTTCGGGCGGCATCGCGGCGAGCTGCTTCTGCATCTCGGCCTGCGCGGCGGCCATCTTGGCGCCCATGTCGCCGCTGCCGCCCATCTTGTTCTGGATTTCCCAGAGGCCGGGTTTCATGGTCTGCTGTGCGAAGGTGGGGGCGGCAAACAGGGTAAGGCTGATCAGGCTGCTGCCGAGAATCCGGGCGATGGTGGTTTGGCGCATGGGGAGCTCCTGCGAGTCAATAGAGTGCTGCATTCTAGCCTTGTACGCAGTGCGGGGTGACCGTGTCGCGGATACGGTTTCTGCTCACATGTTGAGCGCAGTCCGGGTAACACCGCCGGTGCGGAATCCGCGGTATTCTCCCGGCACCAGCCGCAAGCCACCGTTCACGCCGTCTGCGGACTTGCGGTCACAACAACAACGCATTCAAGGAGAGGTTCATGGTTCAAGCCGCGACCATCGCGATCCAGCAGAACGTAGCAGAGTTGAATTACAAGGTCGTGCCGGATATTTTCCAGATGCCGGAGGGCGTGAACTTCGGACCCTGTTCAGCGGTGGCAGTGCGCGCCAACGGGAATATTCTGGTGTTCAGCCGCAATGAACATGCGCTGATGGAATTCAATCCGCAGGGCATGTATCTGCGTTCGCTGGGCCGCGGCGTGTTCGACAATCCGCACGGTCTGCGGCTCGATGCGCAGGGGAATATCTGGACCACGGACACCGTCGCGCACATCGTCGTCAAGATGAATGCCGAAGGCCGCATCCTGATGGTGCTCGGCGTGAAGGGACGCGCGACCGACTGGCATCAGGCCGGGCATCTGCGCTGCTTCAATGAGCCGAACGACATCGCCTTCGGACCGAAGGGCGAGTTTTATGTGACGCAGGGCCACGGCAAGGGTGAGTCGCGGGTGCTCAAGTTCGATGCCGACGGTACCTTCCTGACCACATGGGGTGGCGAAGGCAAGGACGCCGGCCAGTTCAACCAGCCGCATGCGGTGCTGGTTGATCCGAAAGGGCAGGTGATCATCGCCGACCGTTCCAACCAGCGGCTGCAGGTGTTTGATGCCGACGGAAAATTTTTACGCGAGAAGGCGCATCCGGGTACGCCCTGCGGACTGTGCCTGATGAGCGACAACAAACACATCATGATGGCGCACGGCCATACCGGCCGCATCATGAAGCTCGACATGGATCTGAATCTGCTCGCCGCCACCGGCGGTCAGGGCAAGGGCCCGAACCAGTACGGCGAAGCGCATTACCTCGCGCTGGATGCGCAGGACAATATTTATGTTGCCGATTCGTTGAACTGGAATGTGCAGAAGCTGGTGAAATCCTGAGTAGTATAAATTATTGATTTTATTGATAATTTATGGGTTCCCGGACGTTCGGCATGTTTGACTATGTGATCGTCGGAGCGGGCAGCGCCGGTTGCGTGCTGGCGAACCGGCTGTCCGCAGACCCGACAGTGTCGGTGCTGCTGATCGAAGCCGGAGGCAATGATGACTGGATGTGGATCCGCATCCCCGTCGGTTATCTCTACTGCATCGGCAATCCGCGAACCGACTGGTGTTACAAGACCGTCGCCGAAGCCGGACTCAACGGCCGTGCGATCAACTATCCGCGCGGCCGCGTGATCGGCGGTTCATCGTCGATCAATGCGATGTTGTATCTGCGCGGGCAGGCCCGCGATTACGACGAGTGGGCGCAGTTGACCGGTGATTCGGGCTGGTCGTGGGCGCAGGTGCTGCCGGTGTTCATGCAAAGCGAAGATTACTGGCGCGGCGCCGACGAAAAACATGGCGCCGGTGGCGAGCTGCGGGTGGAGACGCCGCGCGTGCAGTGGGACATCATTGATGCCTTCAAGAATGCTGCCGTTGAATGCGGCATTCCGGCGACCGAGGATTTCAATCGCGGCAACAATGAAGGGGTGTCGCGTTTTGAAGTGACGCAGAAAAGCGGCGTACGCTGGAGCGCGGCGCGGGCTTTTCTCGATCCGGCGCGTTCACGGCCGAATCTGACGGTGGTCACCGATGCGCTGGTGCATCGCGTGACCTTTGACGGCAAACGCGCGACCGGTGTCGAGTTCTCTCGTAACGGTGTTGTTGAACACGCAGCGGCAACGCGCGAAACGATTCTCTCGGCAGGCGCCATCGGCAGCCCGCAGATACTGCAATTGTCGGGCGTCGGTCCGGCTGACCTGCTGAAGCAGCATGGCATCCCGCTGGTGGCTGATCTTCCTGTGGGAGAGAACCTGCAGGACCATCTGCAACTGCGGCTGGCCTTCCGCGTGAAGAATGCGCTGACACTGAACACGCTGCTCGACTCGTGGTGGGCAAAGGCGAAGATGGCGCTGGAATATGCCTTCAAACGCACGGGGCCGCTGACCATGCCGCCGTCACAACTCGGTGCCTTCGCCAAATCCGATCCGGCGCAGGCAACGCCAAACCTGGAATATCACGTGCAGCCGATTACGCTGGACCGTTTCGGCGAGCCGCCGCACAAATTCCCGGCTTTCACGGCCAGCGTCTGCAATATCCGGCCGACCTCGCGCGGTTCGGTGCGCATCACGTCGAACGATCCGCGCGCGCAGCCGGCAATTGCGCCAAACTATCTCGCCACGGAAGAGGACCGCAGGGTGGCGGTGGAAGCCATCCGGTTGACGCGGCGCATCGTCAATGAGTCTGCTGCCTTGAAGACTTATGTGCCGGAAGAATTCATGCCGGGCCCGCAGTTTCAATCCGAGGCGGAACTGGTGCAGGCCGCCGGGAAGATCGGCACGACGATTTTCCATCCGGTCGGTACCTGCAAAATGGGCCGTGCGGATGATGCAGCTGCGGTGGTGGATGCGCAGTTGCGGGTGCGCGGCATTCAGGGATTGCGGGTCATCGATGCGTCGGTGATGCCGACGATCACTTCGGGCAATACCAATGCGCCGGTGATGATGATTGCGGAGCGGGGGAGTTTGTTGGTGCTGCGTGGCTGAGGGGTGTGGCTGTGAAGCGTGGCTGTAAAGCGTGGCTATAAAGCGTGGCTGAACTGTATGGCTGGTGGCTTGTAAACATTCTGAGGAGAACAGCATGAATCCAATTAAATTGATTGCGTGTGTTGTTGTTGCGGGATCTGCTTTGGCCAGCGGGATGGCTTTTGCGCAGAGCACGTGGAAACCCGAGCGCAATATCGAGATCATCATCGGTTCGTCTCCGGGCACCGGCACCGACCGCACGGGGCGCTTGATGCAGAAAATCTGGCAGGAGCAGAAGGCGCTGCCGGTGACGACCACTGTGATCAACAAACCTGGGGCGGGCGGCGCGGTCGCCTGGGCTTATATGGGCCCCAAGGCGGGTGATGCGCATTATCTGCAGGTGACTTCTTACAATCTGGTCACCAATCACATTACCGGCCGCAGCACACAGACTTATACGGACTTCACGCCGGTCTCTTTGCTGATCAGTGAATACATCGGTTTTGCGGTGAAGGCGGATTCGCCCTACAAAACGCTGGCCGATCTGGCCAAGGCCTTGCGCGAGAACCCGGAGGCTGTCCCCATCGGCACTTCCAGCAGTGCGGGCGGCGCCAACCATATTGCCGCGGGCCTGCTGGCCAAGGCCGCCGGCGCCGACATCAAGAAACTGAAGGTGGTCATTTACAGCGGTGGCGGAGAGGCCCTGACTGCGACTCTGGGCGGCCATGTCGCGGTATGGGTCAATTCAGCCTCGTCCATTGCCGCGCAGCATGGTGCAGGCACGATCCGTCCGCTGGCGATCGCTTCGCCGAAACGTCTGCCGGGCGCTCTGGCCAATTTGCCGACGGCGACCGAGGCTGGGCTGAAGGTGGTGGCCGACAACTGGCGGCTGGTGATAGCGCCCAAGGGGCTCAGCACGGCGCAGGTCGCCTACTGGGACAACGCCTTCAAAACCCTGACTCAGAGCAAGGAATGGAACGATGACCTGGCGGCGGCGCAGATGTCGAACAGTTACCGGAACAGCGCCGAGACGGTGAAATACATTGCTGCGGAATACGGGGACATCAAGGAAATCCTGACCGAACTGGGGCTGGCTAAAGCAGCGAAATGACCTGCAATAACCGGGAAAGATGTAACAGGCTGTAACAGGGTGGCCGGCGTCGCCCTGTAGCGACACTGATTATTTTCAGGTGAACAGGCGTAACTGCCTGTTTTCGTTTACTATTCGCGCCACGCGATTGAGCCAGTCAGAGGTATTTCCGGGAATTGCTGCGAATAGCGGTGATGCCGGGTGTCAACCAATCAGCTGTCAGCGCGTTTTTCGGTTCCAGTGGCTGCAATCCAGCCGCCGTGTTCCAAACTTAATTAATGAGGAATAATCAAATGAACAAAATTTTTGCTGCCATTATCGCCGCCGCTTTCGCCGCTGTCAGCTTTGGTGCCATCGCCGCCAAGCACGAAGAAGGCATGAAGAAAGATGCACCGAAAGCCGAGAAAAAGGCTGACGCCAAGAAAGAAATGAAAAAAGACGAGAAAAAAGCCGACAAGAAGTAATTCTTCTCAGCTTTTAAAAGGCAGGGCTCAAGCCCTGCCTTTTTTCATTTGTGGACCGTATTTGTAGATCGTATTCCTGAATCGTTTATGCATTTGAATCTTTTGCCCCACTTTCTGCTGCTGGCCTCTGTGCTGGCAAACACCCAGGTCATGGCGGCGCCCTATCGTCCGGCTGACGCAGCCACGGTGCTGGAGCGGTTGCCGCTGAACAAGGGTGATGAACGTTCGCGGGCATTGGCTGCCGATCGTGCCGGACTGGCTGCGGCGCCGCGTGATCCCGCATTGGCGATGAAAGTGGCGAGCGCCTATTACGCACTGGCTGGTGCCGAAGGCGATCCCCGTTACATCGGCTACGCCGAAGCTGCATTGGCGCCGTGGGCCGCCGATCAGAATGCGCCGGCGGACATCCTCTATATGCGCGGCAAGCTGTTGCAATGGCGCCATGAATATGCGCCCGCGCTGGAACTGTTTGCGCGGGCGCTGCAGCGCGAGCCCGGACATTACGACACGCTGAGCGGCCGTTCAGCGGTGCTGACCGTGCTGGCCGACTACGCCGGGGCGCGTCGCGATTGCGAAGCCATGCGCGAGCGCGAAAAGGAACTCTACTGGGTCAGCTGTCTGGCTTATATCGATGGCCAGACCGGAAAAGCTGCTGCGGCGGAGCGCCAGCTGGCCGACCTGCTGGCGCGCGATGCCGACAACAGTCCTGAAGGCCAGTTGTGGCTGCTGATGCGCATGGCGGATCTGGCGACGCGTCTGGGGCGCACGGCGGATGCCGAACGTTACTATCGCCGGGCCTTGTCGCTGGGCATCACCAGTCAGTACCTGCTGTCGAATTACGGTGATTTCCTGATCGATCAGGGACGTCCTGCCGAAGCGGTGGCGTTGTTGCGCGACTGGGTGCGCTCCGATGTGTTGCTGCTGCGGCTGGCGCTGGCGGCCAAGGCAACGGGCATCCCGGAATTCAAGACTTATGCGCAGACGCTGCGCGAGCGTTTTGCCGCAGCAGCAATGCGCGGCGACACGCTGCACCGCCAGGAAGAGTCGCGTTTCCAGTTGACTGTGGAAGGCAACAAGACCCGCGCGCTGGAACTGGCCGTGGCGAACTGGGCGATCCAGCGTGAACCGTACGATGCACGCATCCTGCTCGAAGCCGCGGTCGCCGCGGGGCGCCGTGATGCGGCGCAGCCGGTGCTTGACTGGCTTGCGCAGTCAAAACATGAGGATCCGCAGCTCGCGGCCCTGGCCAAGGCATTGCCCGGGGGGCGGCCATGAAGCGGATTATTTGCGCATTGCTGTTGATGGCGCTGTCTGCAGTGGCGCAGGCCCACAAACCGAGCGACAGCTACCTCGTCATCAAGGCTGAATCGGGGCGCATCGAAGGGCAGTGGGATATCGCGCTGCGCGACCTCGAATATGCCATCGGCCTTGATGCCGACGGCAATGGCGAAATTACCTGGGGCGAACTGTCGGCACGGCACAAGGAACTGGCCTCGTATGCGCTGGCACGGCTGCAGATTGCTTCTGGTGATGCTGCCTGTGCGATGCAGGCTATCGATCATCTGGTCGATCAGCACAGTGACGGGGCTTACGCCGTGATCCGTTTTGGCGGTGATTGCGCAGCTGCCGGTACGCTGAAAATCCGTTACGGGCTGTTCTTCGAACTGGATCCGACGCATCGCGGCCTCGCGCGCATTGAGGCTGGGGGGGTGACGCAGACGGCGGTCTTCGGGCCGGAGCGCGCGGAGCAGACCTTCAATCTGGCGACGCCGTCCCTGCCGGAGCAGATCGTTGCCTATGTGCGTGAGGGGGTGTGGCATATCTGGATCGGCTTTGACCATGTGCTGTTCCTGCTCTCGCTGCTGCTGCCCGCGGTATTGCAGCGTTCGGGCGGGCGCTGGTCACCAGCCCCGCGCTTTGCACCGGCTTTCTGGGAAGTGCTGAAGGTTGTCACGGCGTTTACGGTTGCGCATTCGATCACGCTGAGCCTCGCGGCGCTGGAGTTGATTGCATTGCCGTCGCGCCTGGTTGAATCGGTGATCGCTGCTTCGGTGGTACTGGCCGCGTTGAATAACCTGTTCCCGCTGGTCAGCGGCCGTCGCTGGGCCATGGCCTTCGGTTTCGGATTGATCCATGGTTTCGGTTTTGCGTCGGTGCTGACCGATCTCGGGTTGCCGCGAGATGCGCTGGTATCGTCGCTGTTCGGCTTCAATGTCGGCGTCGAGCTGGGGCAACTGGCCATCGTTGCCGTGTTCCTGCCGCTGGCTTTCGCGCTGCGCAGCACGATGTTCTACTCGCGGGTTGTGTTTACCGGCGGTTCGATCACCGTGGCGCTGCTGGCCGCAGTGTGGCTGGCCGAACGTGCACTGGATATCGAACTGCTGCCCTGATTTCTCAGCTGGGCTTTTCGTCCGGGTTTTTCATGCGTTTGAGGACATAGCCGGTCATGCCTGAGGCGAGCTCGTGTTCGCCGATAAAAATCCGGTCAGGGCGGTCGCTTTTCAGCAGTTCAGCTTCCTCGTCGCTATCGGTGAGCACGATGATCTCGATTGACGGATTGAGATGGTGTGCGGTGTCGATCATGCGCTGCGCCCGCGCCGAGTCCGACATGGCGATGACCATTATCTTTGCCCGCGCGACATGCGCCTGGATCAGTACCGCCGGCTCTGCAGCATCTCCGGAGACTGCGGGAATGCCGCGGTTGCGCAGGGTTTCGACGGTTTCACGGTTCTGTTCGGCAACCACGACGGCAATGCCTTTTTCGGACAGTGCGTTGGCGATGCGTCCGCCGACGCGGCCGTGGCCGACGATCAGCACATGGCCGGTGAGCAGTTTCGCTTCGGTTGAATCCGGCAGGACCGCCAGCGGATCATTGGATCGTTCCATCACGCGTGCAACATCGGAGCGTGACTGGATCCATTTGCACAGCGGGTCGATCAGGCTGAATACCAGCGGGTTGAGTGCGATCGAAATTACTGCCCCGGCGAGGATCAGGTTCTGGCCTTCGGTCGGCAGCAGCTTCAGCGCGACGCCGAGCCCGGCGAGGATGAAGGAGAATTCGCCGATCTGCGCGAGGCTGGCCGACACCGTCAGGGCGGTGTTCAGCGGATAACGGAAGGCGAGCACGATGGCGAAGGCGGCCAGCGACTTGCCGATGATGATGATGGCGACCACGGCGAGCACGCGCAGCGGTTGCTCGATCAGCATCATCGGATCGAAGAGCATGCCCACCGAGACAAAAAACAGCACGGCAAAGGCGTCGCGCAGCGGCAGAGATTCTTCTGCGGCGCGATGGCTCAATTCCGATTCGCGCAGCACCATGCCGGCGAAAAAGGCGCCCAGCGCGAACGACACGCCGAACAGCTTGGCGGCGCCGAAGGCCACGCCCAGCGCGGCGGCGATCACGCTCAGCGTGAACAGTTCGCGCGAACCGGTGCGGGCGACCTGCCACAACAGCCACGGAAACAGGCGCCTGCCAGCGACCAGCATGAAGACGACGAAGGCCACCACCATGCCGAGGGTTTTGCCGAGGGTGGTCAGCAGGTCGCCGGTAGACACGGCGTCGCCGCTGCCGCCGAGCAGGCCGGCCAGCGGCGGCAGCAGCACCAGCGCCAGTACCATCGCGAGGTCTTCGACTACCAGCCAGCCCACCGCGATGCGGCCGTTCATCGATTCGAGGATGCCGCGGCTTTCCAGCGCCTTCAGCAGCACCACCGTGCTGGCCACCGACAGCGACAGGCCGAACACCAGTCCGGCGCCCGGCGTCCAGCCCCAGAAATGCGCGACGCCCATGCCCATCGCCGTGGCGACAGCAATTTGCACGACTGCGCCGGGCAGGGCGATCTTGCGCACCGACAGCAGGTCATCGACGGAGAGATGCAGGCCGACGCCGAACATCAGCAGCATCACGCCGATTTCAGCAAGCTGGCCGGCGAGTTCAAGGTCGCCGACGAAGCCGGGGGTGTGCGGGCCGATCAGAATACCGGCGATCAGGTAGCCGACCAGAGGCGGCAGCTTGAGCCGGGCGGCGACGAGGCCGAATACCAGTGCCAGCCCGAAGGCAGCGGCAATGGTGGTGATCAGGCTGATGCTGTGCGGCACGTGTCAGTTCTCCGAAAAGTCATCAATACATAACACAGTCATGCGTCATGCTGATGATTTTGTCCGGCCGCTTGCCGAATCAGTCGTGTCTGTTGCGGCTGTCGTGCGGCGCTTGCGTTCGGTTGCTCATGCCGTAGTCGCGAATGACGCCAGCGACGCGCAGGCGGTAATCGCGGAAGATGCCGCCGCGTCCACGGGCTTGCGCGATCCGGTGCTGTTCCAGTTGGCGCCAGCGCGCAACAGCGGCCTCGTCCCGGGACACCGACAGCGACAGGATTTTCCCGGGTTCGCTGAGGCTTTCGAAACGTTCGATCGAAATGAAACCGTCAACCTGTTCCAGCAAGGGACGCAGGCTGGCGGCAATGTCGAGGTATTCCTGTTTGCGATCAGGTTCGGGCCACACTTCAAAAATGACCGCAATCACGGAAGATGGTTCCGTCAGAACGCGAAGCGGCGCATGCCGCCGTCGACCGGAATGACGGTGCCGGTGACGTAGCTGCCCAAGGGGGAGGCGAGGAATACGGCCATGGCGGCGATCTCTTCGGGTTCGCCGTAACGGCCGACCGGAATTTCGTGCTGCTCTTCATGGGCGCGGAACTCGGGGGAGTATTTGCGGCGGATCTGTTCACTCATGATGCGGCCGGGGGCCAGGCAGTTCACGGTGATCCCGTGTTTGCCGACCTCTCGCGAGAGTCCTTTGGACCAGCCGTGGATGGCGGCCTTGGCCGGTGTCGCTGCGAGCAGTGCATCGGGTTCGGATTTGCCGGAGAGGTTGATCACGCGGCCCCAGTTGTTTTTGATCATGTCGGGCAATACGGCGTGGGTGAGCTGACGCACGCGGACGAAGTTGAGCATCATCACGCTTTCCCATTCCTCCTCGGGCGCGTTGATCGGAATCGCCGGGCGGCTGCCGCCGGCGCTGTTGACGAGGATGTCGATGTGACCCAGCGCGGCGCGTGCGGCGTCGGCGAGTTTCTGCGGTGCGCCGTCCTGCATGATGTCGACTTCGACGATGGCAGGCGTCATGCCGCCGGCTGCGGTGATTTCTTTTGCCAGTTCGTCGAGGAGGTTTTTGCGGCGTGCGGCGATGCACAGCTTGACGCCCTCGGCGGCGAGCATTCTGGCGATGCAGCGGCCGATGCCCTGGCTGGTGCCGGTGACGAGTGCGGTTTTGCCCTTGAGATTCAGTTCCATCGACGTTTTTCCTCGGTTATCCCTTGATCCAGGTCTTGAATGCAATCCACAGTTTGCGTGCTGGCGGCAGTGAAGTACGGTGTGTCAGCACGCGGCAGCCATCGGCGCGGATTTCTTCGAGCAGGGTACGATAAATCGCCGCCATGATGATGCCCGGGAGTTGCGGTTTGCGGTCGGCTGCAGGCAGCTTTGCGAAGGCGGCGTCATAGGTGGCCTGTGCGCGTTCGACCTGCCGCATCATAAATTGGCGGTAGTCGTCGCCGTCCTGGATGCCCGCGCTGACATGCACGATCTGGGAAGCCTCGATGCCTGCTGCGGCGAGTTCATCAAGCGGCAGGTAGACGCGGTTGCGGCGGGCGTCTTCACCGACGTCGCGGATGATGTTGGTCAGCTGGAAGGCGAGGCCGAGTTCGGCGGCATAATCCAGCGTGCGTTCGTCGCTGTAGCCGAAGATGCGCGCAGACATCAGGCCCACCACGCCGGCGACGCGATGGCAGTACAGCTTCAGTGTGCCGAAGTCCGGGTAACGGTTGTAATCGAGGTCCATCGCCATGCCGTCGATGACTGTCATCAGCAGGTCTTCAGTGATGCCGAAGTCATGCACGACATCAGCCAGCGCACGCGCCACCGGGTGCTGGGCCTTGCCGGTGTAAATGCGTTTGACTTCGTCGCGCCACCACAGGAGTTTGGTGCGGGCGACGCCGGCGTCGCTGCATTCGTCGACGGCATCATCGACTTCGCGGCAGTAGGCATACAGCGCAGTGATCGCGCGGCGACGTTCCTTCGGCAGGAACAGGAAGCTGTAATAGAAGCTGGAGCCGCTGCCGGCGGCCTTGTCCTGGCAATACTGATGCGGATCGATCATGACGGGGTCACGACATCAATGAGCGGTACAGCATCAGCGCCCAGTCGGGTTTGGTCAGCACCGGGCGGTGACGGAATACATCACCGCGCACAGTTGTGATTTTTTCAAGGATGCGGTCGCCGCCGGCGATGATCATGCGCATCTCCAGTCCAATGCGGCCTTTCAGGATACGGCCGAGCGGCCGTCCGGAATACAGCAGTTCACGCGTGCGCCGCACTTCGAAGTCCATCAGATCCTGCCATGTGCCGCCGCAATCGCCGGCTGCGATCTGCGCTTCGCTGACGCCATGGCGCTGCATGTCGTTTTGCGGGAAATAGATACGATCCTTTTTCCAGTCAATCGCCGCATCCTGCCAGAAGTTGATCAGTTGCAGGCTGGTGCATATCGCATCGGAGTATTGCAGATTCTGTTCGCTTGCAGCCTCGTAGAGATACAGCAGCAGGCGCCCCACCGGATTGGCTGAACGGCGGCAGTAATCCAGCACGCCGGCGTAATCCGCATAACGTTTGGTGGTGACGTCCTGGGCGAAGGCCGACAGCAGATCATGGAATAACTGGATCGGCAGGCCGTGTTCACGAATGATGGCTGCGAGGTCGGCGAACCACGGGATGCCCGGTGGTTCATTCCGCTCGATGCGGTGCAGTTCGCGGCTGAAGCTCGCCAGCAGGGCAAGGCGCTCGGAATCGGTGAGGTCGCCCTCGTCGGCAAAGTCGTCCGATTCACGGGCAAACCGGTAGATCAGCCCGACCGGGCGCCGCAGCCGGGCCGGCAGCAAAATGGAGGCAACCGGGAAATTTTCGTAATGGTCGACGGCCACGGGGTGCGGAAAAGAGAGTTCCATCAAGGGCTTGGCTTATTTTTCGGGTGCAGATGCCAGCCTGGGGCCTTGTTCGGGAGCAATTATATTACAATCAAAGGGTTGCAAAAGACGCCGATACCGGCGGAAGCAGGCGTTAGCGGGCCCGGGCGCCGTTGTTGCAGCGCGAAAGTGGCGGAATTGGTAGACGCACCAGATTTAGGTTCTGGCGCCGAAAGGCGTGTGGGTTCGAGTCCCTCCTTTCGCACCAGGGCGCTACGGTTAACTCAACAGGGAATTTTCGATGCAAGCGAATTTGGAAACGCTGGGTTCTCTCCAGCGCAAGCTGAACATTACCGTGCCGATGGCTGATATCGACAGCGAGGTTGAATCTCGTCTGAAGCGGTTGTCGCGTACCGTCAAACTGGCCGGATTCCGGCCCGGCAAGGTGCCGTTCAAGGTCGTGGTCCAGCAGTTCGGTCCGCAGGTGCGCCAGGAAGTTTTGGGCGACACCCTTCAGAAAAGCTTCGGCGATGCCGTTACGCAACAGAACCTGCGGGTTGCCGGCTATCCGAAATTCGATGCGGCGCCGCCGGCTGATGGCGCCAGCGAGTTTCTCTACAGCGCGACCTTCGAGGTTTATCCGGAGGTGGTAGTGGGCGATGTCGCCAAGGCGAGCGTGACGCGGGCAACGCTGGATATATCGGAAGCCGAGATCGACAAGACCCTCGACATCATGCGCAAACAGCGCGTGAGTTACGAGGCGGTGGATCGTGCGGCGGAAAGCGGCGATCGTGTGACGATGGATTATGTCGGCACCATTGACGGCGTGGAGTTTGCGGGCGGCAAGGCGGCAGACCAGAGCGTGGTGCTCGGCGACGGTCGTTTCCTGCCGGAGTTCGAGAAAAGCCTGCCGGGCATGAAGGCTGGTGACAGCAAGAAGTTTGATCTGAAGTTCCCGGATGATTACGCCGGCAAGGAAGTGGCCGGGAAGACAGCGGTGTTCGAGGTCAAGGTCAAGGCGGTGGCGGCTCCGAAGCTGCCGGCGATTGATGCGGAATTTGCGAAGAGCCTCGGTGTCGAGGATGGCGATATTGCCAAGATGCGTGCCGAAGTCCGCGGCAATCTGGAGCGTGAGGTAAAGGCCCGGTTGAAGGCGAAGACCAAGGAGCGCGTGATGGATGCGCTGCTGGAGGTCACGAATATTGAAGTACCGAAAGCGCTGGTCGAAATGGAAATTGAACGCTTGCAGGGTATGGCCCGTCAGGATCTGGCTGCGCGCGGCATCCCGGTGAACGACAACATTCCGCTGCCCGCCGATATTTTCGAGAAGCAGGCGCAGCGGCGTGTCAGCCTTGGTCTGATCCTCGGCGAAGTGGTGCGCGGTAACAATCTGCATGCCAAGCCGGATCAGGTGCGGGCGGCCGTCGAGGAGCAGGCGCAGAGTTACGAACATCCGCAGGAAGTGGTGAAATGGTTTTACCAGTCGCAGGACCGTCTGCGTGAAATCGAGTCGGTGGTGCTTGAGGAAAACGTGGTGGCTTGGGCGCTGTCGACGGCGAAAGTCCAGGACGAGGCCGTGACGTTCGATGATCTGATGGGGAATGCGAAATGACCGGGTTCATTGAGCCGTACGCCATGCAGGAGCCGCAAGGCCTTGGCATGGTGCCGATGGTGATCGAGCAGAGCGGTCGTGGCGAGCGCGCCTATGACATCTATTCGCGCCTGCTGAAGGAGCGCGTGGTGTTCCTGGTCGGTCCGGTCAATGATGTGACGGCCAACCTGATCATCGCCCAACTGCTGTTCCTCGAATCCGAGAATCCTGACAAGGACATCTCCTTCTACATCAATTCGCCCGGCGGTTCGGTGACGGCCGGCATGGCGATTTACGACACCATGCAGTTCATCAAGCCGGATGTGTCGACGCTGTGCGTCGGCCAGGCGGCGAGCATGGGCGCACTGCTGCTGACCGCTGGCGCCAATGGCAAGCGTTTCTGCCTGCCCAATTCTCGGGTAATGATCCATCAGCCGATGGGCGGATTCCAGGGGCAGGCGTCGGACATCGAAATCCATGCCAAGGAAATCCTCTATCTGAAGGCCAAGTTGAATGCGATCCTCGCCAAACACTCGGGCAAGGATGTATCGGAGATCGAAAAAGACACTGATCGCGACAACTTCCTTTCCGCCGAGCAGGCGGTAAACTACGGTCTGGTCGATAAGGTGCTGAGTACCCGTACGGATGCGGCTGGCTGATTGAGGGCAGGAATTGTTTTGAACGCGGGTGGTCGAAGATTAACGCTGCACAAAGCGCCAACAGTGGATAAAGGGTTGCAGGCATGACGGAAAAAGTGAGCGGTGAAAAGCTTCTGTACTGCTCGTTCTGCGGAAAGAGCCAGCACGAGGTCCGCAAACTCATCGCCGGGCCGTCGGTCTTCATCTGCGATGAATGCATCGAGCTGTGCAATGACATCATCCGCGAGGAAACGCAGGGCGGAGACGCCGCCAAGGGCGCCAAGTCCGACCTGCCGGTTCCGCATGAAATCCGCGACATCCTCAATCAGTATGTGATCGGCCAGGACGTCGCCAAGCGGATTCTTGCCGTCGCGGTCTACAACCACTACAAGCGGTTGCGCAATGTCGGCAAGACTGATGATGTCGAGCTGGCGAAGTCGAACATCCTGCTGGTCGGGCCGACCGGTTCTGGCAAGACGCTGCTGGCACAGACGCTGGCACGGTTGCTGAATGTGCCTTTTGTGATGGCCGATGCGACGACCCTGACCGAAGCCGGTTATGTCGGCGAGGACGTCGAGAACATCATCCAGAAGCTGCTGCAGAAGTGCGACTATGACGTCGAGAAGGCGCAGCGCGGCATTGTGTATATCGACGAGATCGACAAGATCTCGCGCAAGTCGGACAACCCGTCGATCACCCGCGACGTGTCGGGTGAGGGTGTGCAGCAGGCGCTGCTCAAGCTGATCGAGGGCACCACGGCCTCGGTACCACCGCAGGGCGGCCGCAAGCATCCGAATCAGGAATTCGTCCAGGTGGATACGACCAACATCCTGTTCATCTGCGGCGGTGCCTTCGATGGTCTCGACAAGGTGATCCGTGCGCGTTCCGAAAAAAGCGGCATCGGTTTCGGTGCGGATGTACGCAGCAAGGACAATCGCCGCGATACTGCGATGGTGCTGCGCGATTGCCAGCCCGAGGACTTGATCAAGTTCGGCCTGATTCCGGAATTCGTCGGTCGCCTGCCGGTGGTTGCCACGCTGGCAGAACTGGACGAGGCCGCGTTGATTGAAATCCTGACGCAACCGAAAAACGCGCTGCTCAAGCAGTTCCAGAAAATGTTCAGCATGGAAGGCGTCGAGCTGGAAGTGCGCGAAGGCGCGTTGAAGGCGATTTCGCGCAAGGCGATGGAACGCAAGACCGGCGCGCGTGGCCTGCGCTCGATTCTTGAGCACACGCTGCTGAACACGATGTTCGATCTGCCGTCGATGGAAAACGTCGTCAAGGTGGTTGTTGACGAAGGCACCATTACCAGCGACGCAGCCCCCTTGCTCATCTATTCGGACCAGCCCAAAGTTGCCGGATCATCCGTCTGACCGGGTGCGGGCGCTTCAGGCCCGCGCAGCAGTTCTGAAATCCGGCAATGACGGCATGGGAGCGGTTTCTCCGCTTTCGTGGGATGATTTGTGCGTGGCGCTTGATTTGCCGGCGCCCGCCCCAAGCTGCAATTATGTTGAAACTCTCAGGTGACCCCGATGAATGACCAAATCAGCAATGAAAACAGCAAGTTGGAGATGCCACTGCTCCCCTTGAGGGATGTCGTGGTGTTCCCGCACATGGTCATTCCCCTGTTTGTGGGACGGCCGAAGTCGATTAAAGCCCTGGAAACCGCGATGGAAGCGGGCAAAAGCATCGTGCTGGTGGCGCAGAAATCTGCCGCCAAGGACGAGCCTTCGCCGGAAGACCTGTATGACGTCGGCAGTATTGCCAACATCCTGCAGATGCTGAAGCTGCCGGACGGCACCGTGAAGGTGCTGGTCGAAGGCAGCCAGCGTGCGCGCATCCACAGCATCGCAGACGTCAAGACGCACTTCACGGTGCAGGTGACGCCGATCGCCAGCGAGCCGGATACGGACAGCGAAACCGAAGCCATGCGGCGGACGATGATCCAGCAGTTCGATCAGTATGTGAAGCTGAACAAGAAGATTCCGCCGGAAATCCTGACTTCACTCGCGGGTATCGACGAGGCTGGCCGGCTGGCCGACACCATCGCTGCGCACCTGCCGCTCAAGCTCGAGCAAAAGCAGGAAGTGCTGGAGATGATCAGCGTCAAGCAGCGCCTTGAGCATCTGTTGAAGGTGGTCGAGGGTGAGCTCGACATCCTGCAGGTGGAAAAGCGCATCCGCGGACGCGTCAAGCGCCAGATGGAGAAGAGCCAGCGCGAGTATTACCTGAACGAGCAGGTGAAGGCGATCCAGAAGGAGCTCGGTGAAACAGAGGAAGGCGCGGACATCGACGAGATCGAGAAAAAGATCCGTGCTGCACGCATGCCCAAGGATGCGCGCAAGAAAGCCGATGCCGAGCTGAAAAAACTCAAGCTGATGTCGCCGATGTCGGCCGAAGCCACTGTCGTGCGCAATTACATCGATGCGCTGATCGGCCTGCCGTGGCGCAAGAAGAGCAAGATCAGCACCGATCTCAAGCTGGCCGAGAAGGTGCTGGACGAGGATCACTACGGTCTGGAGAAGATCAAGGAACGCATCGTTGAATATCTGGCCGTGCAGCAGCGCGTCGACAAGCTGAAGGCGCCGATCCTTTGTCTGGTTGGCGCGCCTGGCGTCGGCAAGACTTCGCTCGGCCAGTCGATCGCCCGCGCGACCAACCGCAAGTTCATTCGCATGTCGCTGGGCGGCGTGCGTGACGAGGCCGAAATTCGCGGCCATCGCCGGACTTATATCGGTTCGATGCCCGGCAAGATTCTTCAGAACATGGCCAAGGTAGGTGTTCGTAACCCGTTGTTTTTGCTGGATGAAGTGGACAAGATGGGCATGGACTTCCGGGGCGACCCGGCATCCGCGCTGCTCGAAGTTCTCGACCCAGAGCAGAACAATACCTTTGTCGACCACTACGTCGAGGTCGAATACGACCTGTCGGACGTGATGTTTGTCGCCACGGCCAACACGCTGAACATTCCACCGGCGCTGCTTGACCGGATGGAGATCATCCGCCTGTCGGGTTATACCGAAGACGAGAAGATTCACATCGCCGAAAACCACCTGCTGCCGAAGACCATGCAGAACCACGGGCTGAAGTCCGACGAACTGGTGGTGTCCGAGAGCGCGTTGCGCGACATCGTGCGTTATTACACGCGCGAAGCCGGCGTGCGCAGCCTTGACCGCGAGGTGTCCAAGATCTGCCGCAAGGTCGTCAAGGAACTGGTCAGCGGTGGCAAGGAGCGCAAGATCACGGTGAATGCGCGCAATCTCGACAAGTACCTCGGAGTGCGGCGTTACTCCTTCGGCATCGCCGAGAAGGAAAACCAGATCGGTCAGGTCAACGGTCTGGCGTGGACTGAGGTCGGCGGCGAGCTGCTGTCGATTGAAGCGGCAACCATGGCCGGCAAGGGCAAGATGACGACCACCGGCAAACTGGGCGAAGTGATGCAGGAGTCGGTGCAGGCGGCGATGTCGGTGGTGCGTGCACGTTCGCAGCGACTCGGCATTCACCCGGACTTCTACCAGAAGAACGACATCCACATCCACTTGCCGGAAGGCGCTACGCCGAAGGATGGTCCCAGCGCAGGTATCGGCCTGTGCACGGCCATGGTGTCGGTGCTGACCGGCATCCCGGTGCGTGCGGATGTGGCGATGACCGGCGAAATCACGCTGCGCGGTGAAGTGCTGCCGATCGGCGGTCTGAAGGAGAAACTGCTGGCCGCGCATCGCGGTGGCATCAAGACCGTGCTGATTCCGGAAGAGAACGTGAAGGACCTGAAAGAGATTCCGGACAATGTGAAGAACAAACTCGACATTCATCCGGTGAAATGGATCGATCAGGTGCTGGAACTGGCTCTGGAGCGCAAGCCCGAGGCATTGCCCGTTGAGGCTGCGGTTCCGGTACCGCCTGCCGGTGAAAGTGCAACGCCGACGGCGATCAAACATTAACGCGGCAAAGCTGGAAATCGGGGCTGGAGTGGGCTACAATCCGGCCCTTTGTTTCGCACGGTATTTGTAGGTGGAGATGCGGGGTGCTTAGCTCAGCTGGTAGAGCGTCGCCCTTACAAGGCGAATGTCGGCGGTTCGATCCCGTCAGCACCCACCAGCAACATGCAGTAAAGCGGGAAACTGGAGTGGTAGTTCAGTTGGTTAGAATACCGGCCTGTCACGCCGGGGGTCGCGGGTTCGAGTCCCGTCCACTCCGCCAACATTAGAAAAAAGGCGAACCCGGTTCGCCTTTTTTATTATCCGCGCCTCAAACACGGATCCTGGAGAGAGAGTCATGTACGATTTTGTATATAAAAACAAACGCCTGATGCAGGTGATCCTGGGGCTGATCGTGCTGCCGTTTGCTTTTTTCGGCATCGACTCCTACTTCAGATCCGGTGCCGGCGGCGACACCATTGCCGTGGTTGGCGATTACAAGATCTCCCAGAACGAGTTTTCCCAGTCATTGCGTGAGCGTCAGGAAGCACTGCAGCGGATGGCCGGTGGACGTGTCGATCCGGCAATGCTCGACAGCAATGAACTGCGTTTTGCGGTCCTCGATAATCTGGTGCAGCAGCGGCTGATGTTCGAGCGCGCCGCACGCGCAGGGCTGGTGATCACCGACCGCCAGATTCAGGACATCGTTGCCAACGTGGATGCGTTCAAGGTTGACGGCAAGTTTTCGTATGAGCGTTATGAGGAATTGCTGAAGGCGCAGGGCATGACGCCGCTGATATTCGAGCAACGGGTTCGCCAGGACCTGATCACCGAACATGCAGCGCACCCTTACATGACTTCGACATTCGTGTCCCGTGCTGAAGCGGCCAACCTGTTGCGCATCTCGGAGCAGCAGCGCGAGATCAGTTACTTTACGCTGGCAACGGACCGCTTTATGCCCCAGGTCAAACTTGAGGCCGATGCGGCAAAAAAGTACTACGACAGCCACCAGGACGAGTTCCGTACCCCTGAGCAGGTGCGCGTGGAGTTTGTGGTTTTAAGCGGCGAAGGGTTGCTGGCGCAGATTCAGCCGCCGGCTGCCGACGTGCGCAAGGCCTATGAAGAGAATCTGAAGCGATTCGAGGTCAAGGAGTCGCGTCAGGCCAGCCACATTCTGATCACGGCAGACAGTACCGCTGAAGGGAAAAAGAAGGCCAAAGCCAAGGCCGATGAAATCTATGCGCAGGTGAACAAGAATCCGAAGGACTTCGCCGCACTGGCAAAACAGCATTCGCAGGATCCGGGTTCGGCTGCCAACGGTGGCGATCTGGGCTTCTTCGAGCGCGGTTCGATGGTCAAGGCTTTTGATGATGCGGTGTTCTCGATGAAACCGGGCGATATTTCATCGCCGCTTGAAACGGAATTCGGTTACCACATCATCCGTCTGGCCGGCGTACGTGCCGGCAAGGCGAAGTCTTTTGAAGAGGCGCGGCCGGAAATCGAATCCGAGCTGAAGAAGCAGTTGGCGAGCCGCAAGTTTGCTGAACTGGCGGAGAGTTTCAGCAATGCCTTGTTTGAGCAGTCCGACAACCTCAAGCCGGCGGCTGATCTGATCAAGGCCACCCCCCAGAAAAGCGGCTGGATCTCGCGTACCGGCGCGGACAATGGGTTACTGGGAAATCCGAAATTGCTGCAGGCAGTTTTTTCAGACGATGTGCTGAAAAACAAGCGTAATACCGAAGCCATCGAAGTCGGGCCCGGCGTGCTGGTCGCAGCGCGTCTGCTTGAGCATAAACCGTCGGCGGTACAACCCTTCGACCAGGTCAGTGCTGCGCTGACCAAGAAGCTGACTCTGCAGCAGGCCGGGCAACTGGCGGCGCAGGAGGGACGTGCACGTCTCACGGCACTGCGTGAGGGAAAAGATTCTGGAAAAGATGCGCAGATCGTCTGGAGTGCACCGCAATTGGCCAGTCGCGGCGATCCCAAAGGCTTGCCGGGGGATGCGTTGCGCCAGGCGTTCAAGACCGATGTCAGCAAAGTGCCGGCCTTTGCCGGAGTGCAAGTGGCAGGCGGCAACTACATGCTGATCCGCATCAGCAAGGTTCAGGAAGCGGCCGAAGGCGCCAAGGACAAGCAGAACGCCATCGCGCAGACTCTGCGTCAGGTGGCCGGGCAGGCTGAACTCGCGGCCTATCTGGCCAGTCTCAAGCAGAAATCAGAAGTGAAAATCCGCAAGGAACTGGTCGAGAAGAAATCCTGACGACTCTTTGATCGTCAAATAAAAAGGGCGGCTTCGGGCCGCCCTTTTTATTTGTGTTGGCTGTGTTCCGTGAATTATTCGCGCATGCCGCCGACAGTGGTGTTGAAGCCGCTGTCCACGTAAGTGATCTCTCCGGTGATACCCGCTGCCAGTTCTGAGAGCAGGAATGCTGCGGTGTTGCCGACATCATCAATGGTGACGTTGCGCCGCATTGGTGCGTTTTCCTCGACATATTTCAGGATCCTGCCGAAATCACCGATGCCGGCTGCGGCCAGCGTCTTGATCGGTCCTGCAGAGATGCCGTTGACCCGGATGCCCTGTGGGCCGAGGTTGGTGGCGAGGTAACGCACGCAGGCCTCAAGACTGGCCTTGGCCAGGCCCATGACGTTGTAATGCGGTACGGTACGTATGGCGCCCAGATAGCTCAGCGTCAGCATGGCGCCGGGGCGTCCGGCCATCAGCGGTGCGGCGCCTTTGGCCAGCGCGGCAAAGCTGTAGCTGCTGATGTCATGTGCCATCTTGAACGCATCGCGCGTCAGGCCGTCGAGAAATTCGCCTTTCAGTGCTTCGCGGGGTGCGAAGGCGATGGAATGCACAATCCCGTCCATATGGCCCCATTCCTGTTGCAGCGAAGAGAACAGGGCGTCGATCTGATCATCCTGCGTGACATCGCAGGGCAGTACCGGATTTTTGCCGAAATCGGAGGCGAGTTTTACCACGCGTTCGCGAATATCCTCACCCTGGTAGGTAAATGCGAGTTGTGCGCCTTCGCGGTGCGCCGCCCGGGCGATGCCGTAGGCGATGGAGCGGTTGGACAGCAGGCCGGTGATCAGGATTTTTTTATCTTGCAGGAATGCCATGTTGTTCCCTTGCCGTAACGAATCGTGTCAAATCAGACGCTTCGATTATAACCAGAAGATGCGGAACCCAATATCGGCTACACTTTTGCGCGATGACCTCGCTCCGTTACGGCCTGCCGCTGATTGTCCCGCTGCTTGTTCTCGCCGTTGCTGCGGGTTGCAGCGAATCACCGTGGAATGATCCCTATCCCGCGGCGGAGGCGAACTCCAATACACTCTATACGTCGTTTTCCGAGCGGCCCAAGCATCTTGATCCGGTCCAGTCCTATGCCGAGAACGAATTTGCGTTCATAGCCAATATTTACCAGCCGCCGCTGCAATATCACTACCTGAAGCGTCCCTACGAACTGATCCCCTTTGGCGCCGAGTCCGTGCCGAAGCCGGTTTATCAGGATGCCGCGGGCCGCAAGCTGCCGGACAACGCGTCCGCCGAACGCGTGGCGTTCAGCGAATACGTGATACCGATCAAAAAGGGCGTGTTGTACCAGCCGCATCCGGCGCTGGCGGTCGATGAGGCCGGGAAGCCGCGTTATGCAGCGTTGACCGAAGCCGAGCTGCGCGGAATCGACACGCTGGGCGATTTTAAATACACCGGAACGCGGGAACTGGTCGCTGCAGACTATGTGCACCAGATCAAACGGCTGGCGCATCCGCGGCTGCATTCGCCCATCCTGCAGTTGATGGGCGAATATGTGGTGGGCCTCAGGGATCTGGCTGACACGCTGGCCAAATCCGCTGCAACATTACCCGAACATGCCTATGTTGATCTGACGCCACATCAGGTATCCGGTGTGCGCGTGATCGACCGCCACACCTATTCGGTTCGCGTGCGCGGCAAATACCCTCAGTTTGCGTATTGGCTGGCGATGCCGTTTTTTGCGCCGGTGCCGCCGGAGGCCGACCGTTTCTACGGCTTGCCGGGTCTGGCGCAGAAGAACATCACGCTGGATTGGTATCCGCTCGGTTCGGGGCCGTACATGCTGACGGTGAACAACCCGAACCGGCAGATGGTGCTGGAGCGCAATCCGAATTACCGCGGCGAAAACTATCCGGCGGAAGGCGAGCCCGGTGACGCTGAACGCGGGCTGCTCAAGGATGCGGGCAAACCGCTGCCATTCATTGATCGGGTGGTGTTCAGCCTGGAGAAGGAGCAGATCCCGTACTGGAACAAATTCCTGCAGGGTTATTACGATGCGTCAGGGATTGCTTCGGATACGTTTGATCAGGCCGTGCAATTCTCGGGGCAGGGCGATGTCACGCTTTCGGAAGAGATGACAAAGCGTGGCATCAGCCTGCAGACCTCGCTGGCCACCAGTGTTTTTTATCTCGGTTTCAACATGCTCGATCCGCTGGTGGGCGGTCAGGGGAACGATCAGGCGCGCGAGAAGGCACGCAAGCTGCGTCTGGCAGTTTCGATTGCAGTTGATCAGGAGGAGTTCATCTCGATATTCCGCAATGGCCGCGGTGTGCCTTCACATGGTCCGGTTCCGCCGGGAATCTTCGGTTACCGTGACGCGGATGCGGCGGGCATCAACCCGTACGTCTATGAGTGGCGCAATGGTGAACCGCAGCGTAAAGGCATAGAGCAGGCAAAACGGCTGCTGGCCGAGGCGGGTTATCCCAATGGCCGTGACGCCCAAAGCGGCCAGCCACTGCTTCTGCACCTCGACACGACATCCAGCGGTGCCGACAGCAAGGCGCGCCTCGACTGGTACATCAACCAGTTCGCCAAGCTGGGCATCCAGCTGGTGATCCGCGCCACCGACTTCAACAGGTTGCAGGACAAATTGCGCCGTGGCACCGCACAGCTGTATTTTCTTGGTTGGAACGCCGATTATCCGGATCCGGAGAATTTCCTGTTCCTGTTCCACGGCCCGCAGTCGCGGGCAAAGACCCAGGGCGAGAACGCTTCCAACTACAGCAATCCTGAATTCGACCGCCTGTTCGAGCGCATGAAACACATGCCGAACGGACCCGAGCGCATGGCGATCATCGACCGCATGATTGCCTTGCTGCGCCACGATGCGCCCTGGGTGTGGAGTTTTTTCCCGAAGGACTACACGCTGCATCACGGTTGGGTACATAACCGCAAGCCGAACCAGATCGCCAACAACGGACTTAAATATCAGCGGCTTGATGTCGCACTTCGTGCGCAGCAGCGTCGCCAGTGGAATCCGCCTGTACTGTGGCCGCTGGCGCTGGTGGCTGTTGTGCTGGGGCTGGGCGCTTGGCCGGCGATTGCAGCGTATCGCCGTCGTGAACGGCGCACGGCTGTGGCAGGAGCCCTTAAATGAGCGGCTACATTCTCCGTCGCCTGATCTACGGCGTGTTCGTGCTGATCGGCGTCAATGTGCTGACGTTTGCGTTGTTCTTTTTCGTGAACTCGCCCGATGACATGGCACATGCTCAGCTTGGCGCGAAACGCGTGACGCCCGCAGCGGTGGAGAAATGGAAAGTCGAGCGGGGTTATCATAAGCCATTGTTTTTAAATGAAAAAATGTCAGGTCTCGAACGCGTCACCGATACCGTGTTTTTCGATAAATCGGTCAAGCTGTTTGCGTTCCAGTTTGGTGAATCCGACCAGGGACGCAACATCGGTTACGACATCGGCACCCGCATGTGGCCCAGCCTTGCGGTGCAGTTGCCAGCTTTCCTGATCGGTCTTCTGGTGTACATCTCGTTTGCGCTGCTGATGGCTTTTTTCCGGGCCACCGCGCTGGATTTCTGGGGGGTGGTGCTGTGCGTGTTGATGATGTCGGTTTCGACGCTGTTCTACATCATCGGCGGCCAGTTCCTGTTCGGAAAGTTGTGGAATCTGGTGCCGATCTCCGGCTACAACGGCGGTTTTGATGCGATCAAGTTTTTAGCGCTGCCGGTGCTGATCGGGGTGATCAGCGGCATCGGCGGCAATGCACGCTGGTATCGCACGATCTTTCTGGAGGAGATCAACAAGGACTATGTGCGTACTGCGCGAGCCAAGGGACTCAGTGAGGCGCGCGTGCTGTTCCGCCACGTGTTGCAGAACGCGATGATTCCGATCCTCACGGGCGTGGTCGTGGTGATTCCGCTGCTGTTCATGGGCGCGTTGATCACCGAATCCTTTTTCGGCATACCGGGGCTTGGCAGTTACACCATCGACGCGATCAGCCAGCAGGATTTCGCCATCGTACGGGTGATGGTGTTTCTCGGATCAGTGCTTTACGTCATCGGCCTGATCATGACGGACGTGTCCTACACGCTGGTCGATCCGCGAGTGCGTTTCTCATGACGTCATTGCCCTTCCGTTTTGAACTGCTGTGGACCGACGCCCTGGTCTGGTTTCTGGTGGCGGCCGTCATCGGATATGCGACTTATGCGCGAGCCCGGCCGCACCTGCACGCGCCATGGTCGCGCGTCAGCCGCAGTGCCAGCGGCATGGCTGCTGCGGTCATCCTCGCCGTCTTCGTGCTGGCCGGCCTGCTCGACTCGGTGCATTACAGGCCGGCGCTGCCGCCGCAGGACGGCAAGGCCGCGTATGCCACTGAATTGCGCAGTCTTCTGGATCTGGTGTTGCAACCCCTGCGCGAGAAGCGTGAAAAAACCTATTCAGCACCGCTGGCCACACATTTGTATGCCAAGGAGACGCTACAACTCCCCGACGGCCGTGAGGTGCGCGAATTTCCGAGACTGCGCCATGGCGGCGCGCATCTGAAAGATCCTGTGGCGGACCGCTTGGGTGATATCACGCTGCGCGGATTCCGCGGACTGGCGGTGGCGTTGCTGCTTTGGTTTTCCGCGGCGATCGTGTTGAGTGCGGCGGTGGCCCAGCGTGCCGGCATTGGCATTGAAACAGCCTGGGGCGATATCTGGCGTGGCCGGACGGCAACACCCTGGCGCGCGGTTTTGTGCGCGCTGGCGGCTTTGGCCGTGTTTGCCGGACCGGTTGTTGCGCTGGCGTCGCATTACCATGTGTTCGGCACGGACAAGGTCGGGCAGGACGTGCTGTACCAGGCGCTGAAGAGCATCCGCACCGGCATGGTGATCGGCACGCTGGCAACGCTGGTGATGCTGCCCTTTGCGCTGGTGCTGGGGGTAATGGCTGGATATCTGAAAGGCAGGGTGGACGACATGATCCAGTATCTGTACACGACGTTGTCCTCGATCCCCGGGGTGCTGCTGATCGCCGCTGCGGTGCTGATGATGCAGGTCTACATCGAAAATCATGCCGAGCTGTTTCCGACGACTGAAATCCGTGCTGACGTGCGTTTGATCGCACTGTGCGTGATTCTTGGCGTAACGAGCTGGACGGGGCTGTGTCGCCTGCTGCGCGGAGAAGCTTTGAAGCTGCGGGAACTTGAATACATACAGGCCGCGCATGCTTTCGGCGTCTCGCACTGGCGCATCATGATGCGGCATCTGATGCCCAATGTGATGCATATTGTGATGATTGCACTGGTCATGGATTTCAGCGGTCTGGTACTGGCAGAGGCCGTGCTGTCCTACGTCGGCGTGGGTGTCGATCCGTCGATGATCAGCTTCGGCACGATGATCAACAGCGCACGCCTGGAGATGGCGCGCGAGCCCATGGTGTGGTGGTCACTGGCCGCTGCCTTTGTATTCATGCTGGCACTGGTGCTGGCGGCCAACATCTTTGCCGATGCGGTGCGCGACGCTTTTGATCCGCGGCTGGTGCGCGCGGGAGCCGCCACATGAGTGCAAAACCGTTGTTGAGCGTGCGTGACCTGCGTACGCATATCCACGGCGATGGACCGCCGGTGCGTGCAGTCGACGGTGTGTCGTTCGACATCGCGCCGGGTGAAACCTTTGCGCTGGTCGGCGAGTCGGGCTGCGGCAAGTCAATGACCGCGTTGTCGCTGATGCGACTGTTGCCGGATGCAGCGATGATTACCGGAGGTATCGTCGAACTCGACGGCGAGAATCTGCTGGCACTGCCGGAATCGCAGATGCGCGACGTGCGCGGCCGTCGCGTGGCGATGATTTTCCAGGAACCGGGATTGTCGCTGAACCCGGTAATGAGCATCGGCGCGCAGATTGCTGAATCGGTGCGCCGGCATACGGCGCTGACCGGTAAAGCGGTCGATGCACGGGTGATCGAACTGCTCGATGCCGTGCGCATGCCGGATGCGGCGCGGCGGATCAACGAATATCCCTTCCAGTTGTCAGGCGGCATGAAACAGCGGGTGATGATCGCGATGGCGCTGGCCTGCGATCCCGCGTTGCTGATCGCCGATGAACCGACCACAGCGCTGGATGTCACCGTGCAGGCTCAGGTGCTGGAGCTGTTGCGTGACCTGCAGCGTTCCCGTGGAATGGCAATGTTGCTGATTACCCATGATCTGGGCGTTGTGGCGCAGATGGCGCAGCAAGTCGCCGTGATGTATGCGGGCGAGATCATTGAAACCGCGCCAGTAGCGACTTTTTTCAGCGGCCCTGCGCATCCGTATTCGCGCAAGCTGTTTGAATCTCTGCCTGAGCGTGTCGGCCGCGATCGCGCACTGGCGGCAATCCCGGGTGCGGTGCCGCCGCTGAACAGGCTGTTTGCAGGCTGTCGCTTCGCCGAGCGCTGCGAAAGAGTGTTGCCGCAATGCGCGGGAACGCTGCCGGCATGGCATGCGGTCGCAGAACGCCATCAGGCGAAATGCCACCTTTACGATGGCGGCGCTATGCAAGGGGCAGCGCAGCCCGCAGCTGAGCACGGTGACGGCGCTGATATTTCAGCGCGACGTGGTGAAGATGCGGGTCGTGGCGCTTTGTTGCAGGTGAAAGATCTGCAGGTCTATTTCCCGATTCGCAAGGGACTGTTTCAGCGGGTTGCCGGTCATGTCCGCGCGGTGGACGGCGTGTCGCTCGACATCTTTCCCGGGCGCACGCTCGGTCTGGTGGGTGAATCCGGTTGCGGCAAGACCACGGTAGGCAAGGGCTTGCTGCGGCTGGTGGCGCCTACCGGCGGGCAGGTTCTGCTCGGCGGCGCAGATTTTCTGGCGCTGGACCGCAAGGCCTTGCGTGCCCGTCGTCGTGATGTGCAGATCATTTTTCAGGATCCTTATGCATCACTGAACCCCCGGGTTCGCATCGGTGATGCACTGGAGGAGGGCATGCTGGCGTTGGCGATCGGCAGTGGCGCCATTGATCGCCAGTCGCGGATAGATGCCTTGCTCCATGAAGTCGGCCTGTCTCCGGAGATCAAGGGGCGCTATCCCCACGAGTTTTCCGGTGGGCAGCGTCAGCGTATTGCGATTGCCCGTGCCCTGTCGGTAGATCCGCAGTTGATTGTCTGCGACGAACCCACCAGCGCACTGGATGTGTCAGTGCAGGCGCAGATCCTGAATCTGCTGAAGCGTCTGCAGCGGGAAAAAGGCCTGGCCTATCTGTTCATCAGTCATAACATGTCGGTCATTGATTACATGGCGGATGAAGTTGCGGTGATGTATCTGGGGCGCATTGTCGAGCAGGGTTCTGTTGATGAAGTCCTGCGTTCGCCGCAACATCCTTATACCCAGTCCTTGCTGGCGGCAGTGCCGGTGGCTGACCCCCAGGCCGAGCGGCCTGTTCTACGGCTGGCCGGCGATTTGCCTTCTCCGGTGAATCCGCCCGGAGGATGTCACTTTCATCCCCGTTGTGGTGTTGCCGTGCCGCAATGTGCGACGGATTATCCGGAGGTCAGCCGGCTCAGCGCGACCCGGACGGTGCGCTGTCATCTTTGCAAATAGGGCTTAGCGCCGGCTTTGGGATGCGACTACCGCAGGCTTGGCAGGCGGTTTGGCTTTTGCGGGTTTGACCGGTGTTTTTGCGCGTTTGGCGGGCGAACGCTTGGCCGCTGTGGTTTTAGTGGCATGTTTGACCGGTTTTGCGCCTTTGACGTGGGACGTGCGCGCGGCCTTGTATGCTTTCGACAGCGTTACCGGCGTGGCCGGTAAATCCGGGAGGTTGGGGGTCGCGCCGTCTTTCACCGGAACCAGCAAAGGCAATCCAGTGCGGAACTTGTTTTTGGCACTGATATTGTTGACCTGCTTCAGTTCGGTGACGCTGATGCCGTAGCTGGCTGCAATTTTTTCAGGTTTTTCACCGGCTTTGACGGTGTGTGCCTGCCACGTTACCAGCGGCTTGTCGTGGTTTTCGAGGTTGGTCATGAATCTCGCTACCTGGCTGCGCGGCAGCACAATGGTTTCGGAGCCGTCCGATTTGATCACGGGTTTGTTGTGTGCCGGATTGAGGAAGCGGAATTCATCCAGCGGCATGCCGGCAAACTTGGCGGCGAGTTTCACGTCAATATGCTGTTTGACGCTGATCACTTCAAAATAGGGTTCGTTGGGGATGCTGGCCAGTTTGACGCCGAAACGCGCGGGATCGGCAATGATGTTCTTCACGGCAATCAGTTTCGGCAGGTAATTCCGTGTCTCCGCCGGCATGGTCAGGCTGGCGTAGTCCGTCGGTAGCCCCTTTGCCTGGTTGCGTGCGATGGCGCGGCTGACGGCGCCTTCCCCCCAGTTGTACGACGCCAGCGCAAGCTCCCAGTCGTTGAACATGGAATGCAGCTTTTCCAGATAGTCGAGGGCGGCATTGGTGGCCGCAATGACATCGCGGCGGCCGTCATACCACCAGTTCTGGCGTAGGCCGTAGAGCTTGCCGGTGGAGGGTATGAATTGCCACAGACCCGATGCATGTGCTTTGGAATAGGCTTGCGGGTTGTAGGCGGACTCGATCATCGGCAGCAGTGCGACCTCGGCCGGCATTTTGCGGCGCTCGATCTCTTCGATGATGTGGAACAGATAATGGCTGCTGCGATCAACCATGCGCGCGAAGTATTCGGGCTTGGCGGAGTAGAAATTTTCCCATTGCCGGACCAGGTCGGTGTCCATCGGTTTCATGGAGTAGCCGTTGCGTACACGCTCCCAGACATCTTTGGGCGGAATTTTGGCTTGAGGTGTTTCCGCGACGACTGCTGCGGGCGGCGTGTTTTGCGCCGTCACCATCTCTGCGGGTACGGCTGCCTGATGGTAAGTCTGTGGCGCCGATGCGTCTTCTGTTGCGGTCATTTCACCCGGCAGTTGCGCGCACGCGGCAGCCAAGGTGGTCAAGGTAATCAGGGCGCAGCGCCCAGCAATTTTTTTCATGCAGAAATTATCCCGTTGCGGCCATTCGGGCGGCCTGACAATGGCCGGATGTTAGCTGCGCAAGTGCGAGATTGTCAAACCGGATTATTCTTCAAAATCAAGGTTTTACTTAAAAAATCACAAGTTGAGTGTGAAATGCGGCGCGGAGGCCTCAAAAATTGTTCTTCCAGTCGCGGATTTCGCCTAGAACACTGACCGGATCGGTCAGTGGTTTGCCTGCCCGGTTGCTGGCGCTTTGCATAACGCCTGCTGCGGTAACCCGCACAAAAGGGTTGGTGGCTTTTTCCTGGCCGATGCTGGACGGCAAAGTCGGTTGCCCGGCATCGCGCAGTGCCTGCATGCGTGTTTCGAGCGCAACGAGTTGTTGATTGTCGGCTTCCGCGGCTCTGGCGAATTTGATGTTTGACAAGGTGTATTCGTGACCGCAGTAGACGCGGGTTTCATCGGGCAGGCGGGTCAGACGGGTCAGCGAATCGTGCATCTGTCGCGGCGTACCTTCAAAGAGCCTGCCGCAGCCTGCTGCAAAAAGCGTATCGCCGCAGAACAGCATTCCGCCGCCGACAAAAGCGATATGTGAGCGGGTGTGGCCGGGAATCTCCAGCGTTTCCATTTCGATATTGAAATGCGGCAACTGGAAGCGCTGGCCGTCGGCCAGCCTGACGCTGACTTCCGGTATGCGTTCATCGTGGGGTCCGAATACCGGCACTGGTTTATGGGCCAGCAATGCAGCGTTGCCGCCGACATGGTCGGCATGGTGGTGGGTGTTGAGTATGGCAACGAGGGTCAGGTTTTCGCGTTGCAGGTAATCAAGTACCGGTTGCGCATCGCCCGGATCCACGACGGCGGCATGGTGATCGTCGCGAATGGTCCAGATGTAATTGTCTGAGAACGCGCGCAGCGGTACGACTTGAAAAGCAGCCATTTGATGCTCCATTCCGGATGATCGGCCGATTATGATTTAAACTCGCATCATGTCAAATGATGATGACGGCATGACAGCGGCAGCACAGTGGCTGGCGACGCCGCCGGGCCAGTATGTGCTGGCGCGTGAGCAGGCGTATTTTGACAATGCTGTTGCCGACATCTTCGGTTATCACGCGTTGCAGCTCGGCATGGAAGAGCTGGATTTGCTGCATGCCAGCCGGATTCCTTTACGGGTGCATGTCGGGCAGGGAAAAAATGCCGGTCTGCAAGCCGACTTTCGCGATCTGCCGATTGAATCCAACAGCATCGACCTGATGGTGTTGCCGCATACGCTGGAGTTTTCGGATCATCCGCACCAGATCGTGCGTGAAGTGGCGCGTGCGCTGCGTCCCGAGGGGCAAGTCGTCATCGCCGGGTTCAATCCGCTGAGCCTGTGGGGTGTTCGTCGCGGGTTTGGCCGACGCGATGAATTTCCCTGGCAGGGCCGGTTCATTCATCTGCCGCGGGTCAAGGACTGGTTTGCGCTGCTGGGGCTTGAGATCGTCGCCGGTTCGATGGCCTGTTACGCGCCGCCCTGCAAGGACCAGAAATGGCTGGACCGCTTTGCCTTCATGGAAAAGGCTGGCGACCGCTGGTGGCCGATTGCCGGCGGCGTATTTTTTCTGCAGGCGATCAAGCGTGTGCGTGGCATCCGGCTGATCATGCCGAAGTGGAGTGATAACGTGGTTCCCAAAAAGAATCTGGCGCCGATGCCGGAGCGGGTGCGTGACAAGGAAGGTCTGGCAGCGAAGGCGCGCGTGCAATGAGCGATGTCATTGATATTTATACGGATGGCGCCTGCAAGGGCAATCCGGGCGTCGGCGGCTGGGGTGCGCTGCTTCGCAGTGGTGGCCATGCGCGCGAGATATTCGGCGGCGAACTGCAGACCACTAACAACCGGATGGAGCTGACAGCGGTCATCCGCGCGCTGGAAGCGCTGAAACGACAGAGTCAGGTTCGTGTGCACACCGATTCCAAGTATGTTCAGCAGGGTATTTCGGAATGGATACATTCATGGAAAAAGCGCGGCTGGAAAACTGCGGACAAGAAGCCCGTGAAAAACGAGGACTTGTGGCGTCAACTGGATGGACTTGCAGCGCAGCATCAGATTGAATGGCTGTGGGTGAAAGGCCATGCCGGACATGATGGCAATGAACGTGCCGATGCCTTGGCCAATCAGGGGGTGGACAGCGTGCAGAATGGGAAGATAGGCTGATGTCGACTCGACAGATCATTCTCGATACCGAGACCACGGGTCTCGAACCACGGCTGGGTCATCGCATTATCGAGGTGGCCGGCGTAGAGATGGTCAACCGGCGACTGACCGGCAGACATTTTCACCGCTATGTCAATCCGGGGCGCGACAGCGACGAGGGTGCGCTGCAGGTGCATGGCCTGACGACGGAGTTTCTCAGCGACAAGCCGAAGTTCGCCGAGATTGTTGATGAACTGCTGGAATACATTACAGGCGCAGAGCTGATCATCCACAACGCGCCGTTTGATATCGGTTTCCTCGATGCCGAACTGGCGCTGCTGCGCAGGAAAAAGCTGGTCACTTTTTGCCCGGTTGTCGTCGACACACTGCGCATGGCCAAGGATCTGCATCCGGGCAAGCGCAACGGCCTTGATTCCCTTTGCGAGCGTTACCAGATTGACAATTCGGCACGTACGCTGCACGGCGCGCTGCTCGATGCGGAGCTGCTGGCGGAAGTTTATCTGGCGATGACCCGCGGGCAGGACAGCCTGATTGTTGAATCCGAAGGTGCGCGTACGGAAACCCGTGCGGCAAAATTCGAGCGCGGCAATCTCAAGCTGACTGTCGTGCGTGCGAGCGACGAGGAGGTCGCGGCGCATGAATCGCAATTGGCTGATATCGACAAGGCCAGCGGCGGTTCGGTCTGGCGTCGCCTCGCATCCTGAACGCCGACAGCTTGCTCAGAGGGAGTTCAGCGCCAGCAGTTGCCGGAACGACTCCTCAAACAGCTTCAACCCTTCCTCTTGCAGTTGATCTCCGGCGGCATCGAGGTCGATGCCGAGTTGTTTGATGGCTGCAAACTGATCGTGCGCCTTGTCGATATCCATGGTCAGCGTTTCTTCCGCCTTGCCGTGACTGCGGAAGGCTGCAAGTGTCGCATCGGGGACGGTATTGATGGTATTGGCGCCGATCAGGGATTCGACATACAGCACATCGCTATAGGCCGGGTTTTTAGTGCCGGTACTGGCCCAGAGCATGGTTTGAGCACGGGCGCCGCGTTTTGCAAGGTCGCCAAATGCCGCGGCCGAAAAAATTTCGAGATTGGCCTGATAAGCGAGTTTTGCCAGTGACACGGCAGTACGGCCGCGCCGCGCCAGTGCATCGCCGCCAAGTGCTTCCAGGCGTTTGTCGATCAGCGTGTCCACTCGGCTGAGGAACAGGCTGGCCACGGATTTGATCGTGCGCGGTTCGCCGCCGGCACTGACCAGTCGCTGGATGCCACGCAGGTAGGCCTGTGCCACGTCGCGGACATGGCGCATTGAAAACATCAGCGTGACATTGACTGAACAGCCCTGGGCAATGAGTTCCTCAATGGCGGTTAGTCCTGCGGGGGTGGCCGGTACCTTGATCAGCAGGTTGTCCCGGTCCACAGCCTTTTTAAGGCGCAGGCCGGCACTCACGGTCCCCGCCGCATCGTGCGCTAGGGCAGGCGAGACTTCAAGGCTGACATAACCGTCATCGCCGCCGGTTTTTTTGTACAGCGGCTGCAGCAAATCGCAGGCACCACGAATGTCGGCAACCGCCAGCATTTCGTAACGCTGTTCGGCGCTGAGCGAGGCATCCGTTTTCAGTTGCTGCAGTTCTTCGCGGTAATACGGGCTTTCGCTGATCGCCTTGTGGAAAATCGACGGGTTCGAGGTCACGCCGGCAATACGGTCTTCGGTAATCAGCTTTTGCAATGCGCCTTCGCGCAGCAGTGTTCGTGACAGGTTGTCGAGCCAGATGCGCTGACCGGTGGCGTGCAGGCGCAGCAGCGGATTCATTTTGGGCATGTTCATTGGAATCGTGTCTCGTAAATAACTTCAGGTGCGCCGCGGGTATTTAAGTGAGAGTTCAGTGGCGACCGTGGAGATGAGGCGGCGTGAAATGCTGACGCTGGCCGGGAGATTGGGCAGGGCATCCACATCAAACCATGCGGCTTCCTCGATCTCCACGCCGTCGGGCTTCACCTCGCTGCCGGCGTATTCGGCAGTGAATGCCACCATCAGCGAATGTGGAAACGGCCAGGGCTGGCTGCCGAAATACCGCAGGTTGGTGACTTCGACGCCGACTTCCTCGCGGGTTTCGCGAACGACAGTGTCTTCCAGCATCTCGCCCGGTTCGACAAATCCGGCTATGGCGGAATATCGCCCCGCCGGCCACTCCGATTTGCGCGCCAGCAACAGTTCGCGGCCGCGGGTGATCAATACCATGACGGCGGGCGACACTGGTGGGTAGCTGGTAAAGCGGCAGGACGGGCAGGCACGGGCACGTTCGTCCGTCCTCGCTTTCATCGGCGTGCCGCAGCGGCTGCAGAACTGGTGGTTGCGTTCCCAGTCAATGATCTGCAGCGCGCGGCCCGACAGCGCAGCAACAGTTTCATCGACCCTGCCGAACAGGTCGCGCAGGCCCAGGGTCGCCCAGCCTTCGGGCAGCGCATGGCCTTCCTCGATGTCGGCGGCATAACAGTGCTGCTCGCCAAGTAGTCCGAGGTAATGGCTGCGTAGCGGATTGACGCCGTGTTCCGTGAGATCGCGGCAACAGGGTAGCGTTGCTGATGTCATGTTGCTGACGACAATGGATGAACGCTGGAACGCGAACCAGACGGCGGGCGTATCCAATGCCGATGGCGGCGTCACAAGCGGAGTGTATTGGTCAGGCACGATGGCTACTCGAATTGGAATTCGTGAGTATAGCCGCTGGCTGATGTGTGGGCCCGGATCTGCTGAATGCTGGGAAAGAGTGGTGGGCGGTACTGGGATCGAACCAGTGGCTTCCACCGTGTGAAGGTGGCACTCTACCGCTGAGTTAACCGCCCGAGCCGGCGCGAATTCTACCATCGGAGGCCGCCGGTCGCCAAACCGCTGGCTATAATCGGCTCTCTATGCAAACACAGAACATTACCGTTATCGGCGCCGGCATTGTCGGCATGGCAACCGCCAGCTACCTGCAGCGCGATGGCCATGCCGTGACGGTGGTCGATCAACGGCCTCCTGGGGAATACTGCTCATTCGGCAATGCCGGCATTCTCAGTCCCGGATCCTGTGTGCCGATCGCGATGCCGGGCATCCTGTCCCAGGTGCCGGGTTATCTGCTGGACCCGCTGGGGCCGTTGTCGCTGCGCCTGTCCTATTTTCCACAGGCCTTGCCTTGGCTGCTGCGTTTTGTTGCGTCTGCCGACCGGCAGAAGGTCGAGCGTATCGCCGACGGTTTGCGCGCGCTGTTGTCGCAGACCTTTGATGCCTACGCGCCGCTGGTCAAAAGCGCCGGCGTGGAAGACCTGATCCACAAAAGCGGCTACGTCGTGGTGTATTCCGATCGCAAGGCTTACGAGGCTGATGCGCTGGGATGGAAGCTGCGGCGTGATCGCGGCGTGGTGATCGATGAACTGGATGCCGACGGCATCCGCGCGCGTTTGCCGCAACTGAACGGCGACTTCCGCAAGGGACTGTTTCTGCATGACCACGGCTGGTGCGCCAATCCCGAGCGCCTGACCAAGTCGCTGGCTGCCGAATTTGAACGCAATGGCGGCAAGCTGCTGCAACGGAAGGTACTGGGAATTGATATCGGGCCCGAAGGGCCGCGGGCCTTGAATACCGATGCCGGGCCCTTGCCTGTTGAAAAACTGGTGATCTGTGCCGGCGCGCATTCCAATGAATTCAGCGCGGCGCTGGGCGATGCGGTGCCGCTGGAGGCGGAGCGCGGTTATCACCTGACCTACTCTGATCCCCGGTTCTCGCTGCCGATGCCGGTGATGGTGCCGGAGCAGAAATGTTTTGTGACGCCGATGGAAATGGGTTTGCGTATTGCCGGGCAGAGTGAATTTGCCGGCATCAACGCTGATCCGGATTACCGGCGCTCGGAAATTCTCGGCAAATTGATGCAGCGGATGTTTCCCGGTATCAGCCGGGTGGATTCTACGGAGTGGATGGGGCGGCGTCCTTCGATGCCGGACTCCACGCCAGTGATCGGCCGCGCAACGAAGTTTGGCAATGTCTATTACGCATTTGGTCATGGACATGTCGGCCTGTGCGGCGGTGCGCCTACCGGCCGGCTTGTTGCGGACCTGGTTGCGGGGCGTCCTGCGCGCATAGATCTCAATCCCTATCGCCCTGACCGGTTCTAGTCCTGAATTCGGTGCGTCCGCAGGGGTGCGTGACGTAAAATAGCGTCTTTTTTCCGGCCTCATCATGGTTAGAACCCGATTCGCCCCCAGCCCGACCGGTTATCTGCATATCGGCGGCGCGCGTACCGCGCTGTTCTGCTGGGCTTATGCCAAGCAGCACGGCGGCACCTTCATCCTGCGCGTTGAAGACACCGACCGTGAGCGTTCGACCAATGCCTCGGTGCAGGCGATCCTCGACGGCATGAACTGGCTGGGATTGGACTACGAAGGTCCGTACTTCCAGATGCAGCGCCTTGATCGTTACAAGACGGCGGTGGAGCAGTTGCTGCGCGACGGTCATGCCTACCACTGCTATGCGACACGTGAAGAGATCGACGCCCTGCGCGAAGCGCAGCGAGCGCGCGGCGACAAGCCGCGATACGACGGACGCTGGCGTCCGGAGAATGCAAAACGCCTGGGGTTGACGCCACCAGCCGGCGCGCAGCCGGTGATCCGTTTCCGCACGCCGGATACGGGTGAGGTGACCTTCAATGATCTGGTGAAGGGGCCGATCACGGTTGCCAATGCCGAGCTCGATGATCTGGTGATCATGCGCGCCGACGGCATTCCGACCTATAACTTCGGCGTGGTGATCGACGACATCGACATGAACATCACGCATGTCGTGCGTGGTGATGATCATGTCAACAACACGCCGCGGCAGATCAACATCTACCGCGCGCTGGGCGCACAACTGCCGCTGTTTGCTCATCTGCCGATGATTCTTGGCGCTGACGGTGAGCGTCTGTCCAAGCGACACGGCGCGGTCAGCGTGATGCAGTATCACGAGGATGGTTATCTGCCGGAGGCCTTGAACAATTATCTGGCGCGGCTGGGTTGGTCGCACGGCGACGAAGAAAAGTTTTCGATGCAGCAGTTGGTCGAGTGGTTTGACCTGGCGCACATCAGCCGCTCCCCGGCGCGTTTTGATCCGGAGAAACTGGGCTGGCTGAACCAGCAGTACATGAAAGAGGCTGATGATTCACGATTGGCGCAGTTGATGATCCCTTTCCTGAAGCGTGATGCTTGTGATGTCGCGTCAGGTCCGGCGCCGCAGCGTGTCGTGGCCTTGCTGAAAGAGCGGGTCAGCACGATAGAGGAACTGGCCGATGCTGCGGTGTTTTTTTATCGCACGCTGGAACCTGCTGCGGAACTACGGACGCAGCATTACTCGGCAGATGTGCGTCCCGCTGTGGAAGATCTGCATCGTCGCTTCTCCGAAATCACCTGGGATCGCGCCAGTATCAGTGCCGCGATGAAAACGGTGGTTGCCGATCACAAGCTTAAGTTTCCCAAGCTGGCGATGCCGTTGCGGGTCATGGTCACCGGTGAGCCCCAGACGCCATCGGTGGACGCAACGCTGGAGTTGATCGGCCGTGAACAGGTGCTGGCCCGCATGACGCAGGAATTAAAGGTCTTTCCGGCCTGAATTCCGTGTTTACAGCCCGGATAGGCATCGGTATAATTCGCCGCTCTCGTGGGGGTATAGCTCAGCTGGGAGAGCGCTTGCATGGCATGCAAGAGGTCAGCGGTTCGATCCCGCTTACCTCCACCAGCAGAACACCTCGCTGTAATCAGACGTAGTCCCTATCGTCTAGAGGCCTAGGACATCGCCCTTTCACGGCGGTAACCGGGGTTCGAATCCCCGTGGGGACGCCACAAATAAAGAAGCCACCTTGACGGTGGCTTTTTTATTTTCGGAATGACCTCGTTGCGCCTGCTGTTAGCGCCATATTGGCAATCCCTTGTACTCGCCCATAATCGTTTCCCGCTGACCGATTTACCAAACTCAGGAGGTGCGCCATGCGTTCACTGTTCTGCATGTTGTTATTGCTGCAGGTTTTACCGTTTGCACAAGCGGCGGATACCGACGCGGGCAAGGCGCGGGCAACGGCGGTTTGTGCCGCCTGTCATGGCGCCACCGGCATCAGCGTGACCGACACCATCCCCAATCTGGCCGGCCAGAAACGCGCCTACCTTGAATCGCAGTTGCGCGCGCTGAAGAACGGAGCGCGTAAAAATCCGGTGATGAACGCCATTGCGTCGCAGCTGAGTGCTGAGGATATCGTCAATGTCGCGGCCTATTTTGCAATGCAGCCCGGCGCGGCGCTGACCACGGTGAAATCCGATTTCCTGCCGAACCTGGCAAAAACCCGCGTGCAGTTTCCTGATGATTATCAGAAGACTTTCACGAAATATCACACGATTAATTTTCCGGCGACGCAGCAGGTGCGTTATTACTTTGCCAACAATGCGGCTTTGGAGGCAGCAAAGGATGGAAAAGTGGTGCCGAACGGTTCGACGCTGCTGGTCGAGGTGCATGCCGCAAAACTTGGTCCGGACAAAAAACCGCTGATCGGACCTGATGGATTCTTTATTCCGGAAAAGCTGATGTTTTACACCGCGATGGCGCGCGATGCGGGGTGGGGCAAGGACATTCCGGAAATGCTGCGTAATGAAGAATGGAACTACGCGGTGTTCACCACGGCGAAGCAGCATCGGCCGAGCGTCAATCAGGCGGAATGTCTGGCCTGTCACAAGCCGCTCGACAGCACGAGCTATCTGTTTACGGTCAAACAACTGGCCGATGCAGGCAAATCAAAGTAGATCAAGGCGGTTACCGCTTTCCTGTAAAGCCACCTTGCGGTGGCTTTTTATTTGACCGCTTCCGATATCTGGACTGCGGTCATCAGGTGTTTGCGTAACCGCATTGCCCCGACAAAGGGCATGGGTTAGATTCGCGATGAGCCTTGCCGAAGTGCGGCAGGGTCGCTAATTCCGTATTGAGGAGTTCATATGGTTCAGAAAACCCGTTTGGTGATTCCGGAGGCGCCATCGCCGCAGGATGTTGCCGTGACCGAGACACGCACTGTCGCCAAGGGCGGCATCCGCTTGGGCATACTCGACAACAGCAAGGGCAATGCCGATCACCTGCTGCGTTTCATCGTCGAGGGCGTGAAGGCCTTGTTGCCGGTCGCATCCGTCGTTGCGCTGCGCAAGGACAGTGTGAGTTTGCCCGCACCCGCAGACATTCTTGATCGCCTCGCTGCCGAATCGGACTATGTCCTTTCGGCAATGGGTGATTGAGGGTCGTGCACGTCGTGGAGTGTCCACGACATGGCGACCCTGCGTAAACGCGGTTTGACCACAGCGGTCATTGTTTCCGGCCCGTTTCTCAAATTGGGGCAGTCCCAGGCACGCGTGTTCGGTGTGCCCGATCTGCCACTGATCGAGATCCCGCATCCGCTTGGGGGGCTGGCAATCGAGCAGGTGCAGGCGCGTGCGGACCATGCCGTGCCGAAATTCGTGAAACTGCTGAAGGAGACTTCTCAATGAGCAACCTTGCGCAATTGCTGCAGGCGCCGGGCATGAGTATCGAGGCTGATGGCGACTTTGATGCTGTCAACGCGCTGTTCATGGAGAAGGGCTGGGGTGACGGTCTGCCGCTGGTGCCGCCGACGGAAGCCCGTGTGGCGGCAATGCTGGAGTACTGCGATCGTCCCTGGGATCAGCCGATTGCCAAGATCGCGCCACGCTGGGGTGAGGCCACGCCGTTGCGGCTTGCCGCAAATGCGGTGATGGCGGGATGTCAGCCGCGATATTTCCCGCTCTATATGCTGGCCATCGAGGCGATGTGTGAGGAACCGCTGAATCTTTATGGCGTGCAGGCCACAACGCATCTGTGTGCGCCGCTGGTCATCGTGAATGGTCCTGTTGCACGGGAGCTGAATATCAACGGGGGGCACAATGCCTTCGGTCCCGGCCATCAGGCCAACGCGACCATCGGCCGTGCCATTCGTCTGGCATTGTTGAATATCGGCGGCGCGATTCCGGCGCTGGGGGATATGTCGACTTTCGGTTCACCGGCGAAATACAGCTATCTCGTTGCCGAGAATGAAGCCGACAGCCCGTGGGACCCGTTGCACGTCGACCGCGGCTTGCCTGCGGAAGCCAGCGCGGTGACGGTGATCGGCGCGGAGTGCCTGCACAATGTCAATGATCATGAGAGTCTCGATGGCGAGGGCGTGCTGACGACCATTGCCGGTACGATGTGCACCACGGGTTCAAACGATACCTATTACAAGGCGCAACCGCTGGTGATCATGGCGCCCGAGCATGCGAAGGCCGTCGCCGCACAGTTTTCCAAGGTGGAAGCCAAGCGTTTCCTGCAGCAGCATGCGACGCTGCCGGTCGGCAAATTTTCCAAGGACAATATCGAGCGGCGCATCAAGGTCACGTTCAAGGATCGACTGGCCAATCCCAAGCCGGACGACCTGATGTATGCCGTTCAGAAACCCGAGGATCTGCTGATTGCGGTGATCGGCGGTGCCGGCAAACACTCGGCGTTTGTGCCGACCTTCGGTGCGACGCTGCCGGTGACGCGGGCGTTAAAAACTGCGGATGGCCTGCTTGCCAAATCGGTTGAGGATTTCCGCCGGCGTTAGCAGCTGCGTTGTTTCTGTTGCTGATTAGCATGCCGCACCGGGTTCTCTGGTGCGGCATGTTTATTTAAAAAATCAAATAAAAACATATACTTATGTAATTTCCGGTGTGACTGGCCGCAGTTGCGCCGCGTATTGCCTTGACACCGCGCGGTCTCCGGCGGTTTCATAGACGCAATCCCGAGTCTCTGCCCGTCCGCGGGCCCACTTTCCATGTCGATTCTGCAGCGCTTTACGCGAGCGGTATTCGTCACCCTGCTGTTTACGGCAGGAACGGTGCATGCGGCCGAGCCGCTGACGCTGTTCCTGCTGAAAATGCTGCGTGACCAGATGGCGAGTGCGGCCATCGAATCCGCCGTGAACAGCATTCCGCAGCCGGTGGAGAAACCTTCAGCGTCGAATGCGCTGGCCGGCGTATACGGGGTCAATGAAGAGCAATTGCGCGCACTGATCGATGCGGGATTCGTGCATCTCACGCCGTCGCAGCGCGCCGATGTGTATGCCAGCCTGACCCGCATGCTGGCGGATCCTCGCAATGCGCTGGCGCGGCCGCTGATTATTGAAGAACTGGCGCAGCATGCGTCTGCGGTGCGCAGCGCGCACGAGCGCCTGGCGGCCTTGACGACTGCGGAGAAGCGGGCGATTGCCGTTGATGCGCGCAGCGAATACGAACGCCTGCAACCGCAGGAGCGCGATCAGCTGATGCAACTGCTGAAAGCGGGTTTGGCGCCGATACCGCGTGATCTGAATGAGCTGATCCTCGCCGAGTTTGCCGTTGCGGGCGCCTTGTCCGCGCCCTCGGTACCAGTAACTCCCTAATCCGGGCTCGTGCCCGTCAATCGGCGGATGCCGATTTGAGTAACGTCTGGGTGGTTCGCACAGGTTTGGCATCAGCTTTCGCCATGTCGCCGCAGATTTCTCCGCCTTCTTCAATCTTGATCTTGCCGTAACGGATTTTTCCCGACACCCGGCCGGTGGCATGCACGATCAACTGGTCACGTGCAGTCAGCTCACCTTCGAAGCGGCCGTGGATTTCGGCAATGTCGATGCTGACGGTACCCTTGAAGACGCCATGTTCGGCAATCTGGATGACTCGGCTGTCCATCGATGCCTCGACCGTGCCTTCGACAACCAGCGTATCGCAATCCGTGATCTCGGCACCTTTGAGCTTGATATCCGGACCAACAATCAGCTTGCTGCCGGTATGGCGTTCGTTTTTGGATCGGTCCGTTGAAGTATTCGAGTCGGCGCGCACCGGCGTTGTGGTGCTTGGACGTTGGCTGTTGTCCTGCGGTGTAATCGGGGTGGCAAGGGCGGGGGTGACATTTACGCCGCGTTTGGTGGTGTCTTCGTGTTTCTTGAAAAACGTGTCTCGATTCAGCATGGAACCTCCGGATTGTGATGACGCCTGCTTGAGCGGGATCGCGGCACGCGTCATCTGACCAAATGCAATATCGAGGCCAGAAAAAAACTTCTTTAAAAACAAATAATTAATGGGCTGCCCTGAAAAGTCAGGACTTTTTGCACGGAAATACGTCGCATCACGGAGACGAATGGCGTGCCGGTTATGGTAGTTCTTTGATTCAAAATGAAAAATTGGGTCGCTCGTGAGCGACGACCGAAAAAAAGACGCGACGGTTAAGCCGTCGCGTCTACTCTGCGGGCTCCCGTAAGAGCCGCTTCAACCGGAAGGAGGAGGAGGGTCCCCCGGCTGGAGTTCGGTTAAATCAGGCGTGCTGCTTAGTTCTTGGCGATGGGGTTCAGGAACAGCGCTACACCCAGTTGCTCAACTTTGCGCGCGACCCAGACGAAGGCATCAACAATCGCGTCAGCGTCGTGCATCGCGTTGATCGCAACTTGACGCTCCTGCTCGCTCATGCGAACGGTGCTGATTTTCTCGGAGATGACTGAGCCAAATTTGATTTTCAGGTCATTGTTCATGTTAGTTTTCCTTACCTTTCCAGTAGTTCGCCGTCCCGGCGTTGAGGTCTCACTATGTTTAACTTCAATGAGTTCGGACTGAAGTATAGACTGAACTCTGAGTCTAATGTTGCATCGCAACAGCTGATTTATTGTCACTATTCGGGATACTTATGGTAAGGTGAATGTCAACTATGTCACAGCGCCTGCCACCACTGAATGCTTTGAAGGCTTTTGAGGCCGCGGCACGCCATTTGAGTGTGAAAAAAGCCGCAGTGGAGCTTAATGTGACGCCGGCGGCGGTCAGCCACCAAATCCGGACGCTGGAAGAATATCTCGACGTCCAGCTGTTTCATCGTTACAACCGCGCCTTGGAGTTGACCGACGCAGCCCGTGCCTGCCTGCCCAAGTTGCGGGAAGGTTTCGATTGTCTGGCGCAAGCCGTGGAGCGTCTGCGCACACATACCAGCGGCGGCATGCTGACTGTCAGTGCCGCGCCGTCGTTCGCGGCAAGGTGGCTCATGCCGCGTTTACACCGCTTCATTGCTGCACATCAGGAAATTGATGTACGGGTATCGGCGCGTATGCGCCGGGTCAGCGTTGACGGCAAGGTCGATGTTGCTGAACGGGCTACGATCGAAACCTGGTTGGACGATTCCGATGTCGCGATCCTTTATGGCCATGGGCACTATCCGGATCTCGATGTTCATCGACTGTTGTCACTGACGATCTCGCCGATCTGCAGCCCGAAACTGCTGTCGGGGGAGCATCCCTTGCGGACGCCTGAAGACCTCAAGCACCACATGCTTCTGCATGACGATACTGGCGACATGTATGACGGCGAGTCATTCTGGGAAGTCTGGCTGAATGCGGCGGGCGTTACGGGTATCGATGCCAAGCGGGGGGCCCGGTTCAGCCATGCCGTGCTGGCGTTCGAGGCTGCAATTGATGCCGTGGGCGTGGTGGCATCGATGCCATCGCTGGCCGCGGAGGAACTTGCATCCGGCAAACTCGTGATGCCATTTGACCTCAAGGTTCCTCTGACTTCGGCGTATTACCTGGTCTGTGAGCCGCATGCCAAAACAAGACCGGCCGTCGCGGCCTTCCGCGATTGGCTGATTGCCGAGGCTGCAAAAGACAACGGCGCGCTGACCGGCTGATTATTCAAGCCGGTTTTGGCGAGGTTCGTATGATCTGCCGGTCATCAATCGGCAGATTGAGCAGTGCGGCAACAATGCCCATGCCGATCGTCAGCAACCACATGATGGTGTAAGAGCCCGTGGTGTCAAAGACATAGCCGCCGATCCACACCCCGGCAAAGCTGCCAACCTGGTGAAAAAAGAAGGCGATGCCGGTCAGCGTCGACAGATATTTCACGCCGAAAACATGGGCGATCAGGCCACCGGTCAGCGGTACTGTGCCCAGCCACAGGAATCCGATCACTGCTGCAAATACGTACACCGTCATTGGCGTGACCGGCAGCGAGATGAAAACGGCAATAGCAATTGAGCGTGTCAGGTAAAGCAGGGACAGCAGGTATTTCTTGGTGTGCTTGCCGCCGAGCCAGCCCCAGGCGTAACTGCCGATCATGTTGAAAAAGCCGATCAGCGCCAGTCCGACCATGCCGGTTTCCGGTGTCATTTTCTGGTCGACCAGATAGGCCGGGAAGTGCACCGCAATGAACAGCAGCTGAAATCCGCAGACCGTGTATGCGAGGCAGAGCAACATGTAGCCGCGATGGCCGGCGGCCTCGCGCAATGCTTCGCTGACGGATTGTTTATGCAGTGATGCGGCCTGCGCTGTTTTGTCTTCGACCAGCGCGCTCGACAGCGGGATGATGACCAGAACCGTGATGCCGAGGATAACCAGCGCCTGGTGCCAGCCAACCTGATTGATCAGCCATTGGCCGTAAGGCAGCATCGCAAACTGACCAAACGATCCGGCGGCTCCGGCGATGCCCAGTGCAACGCTGCGTTTTTCCGGCGGAAACGAGCGTCCGATCACGCCGAATACGATTGAAAAGCCGCTGCAGCCGAGGGATGCACCGATCAGAAGCCCGGCGCTCAGGGTCAGTTCGATGCCGGTGGAGGATACCGACATCAGGCACAGGCCGATGGCATAGAGGATGGCGCCGCCAATCAGCACCCTTGCCGTGCCGAAGCGATCGGCAATCAGCCCGGTGATCGGTTGGGAGATGCCATAAAGCAGGTTCTGGATGGCGATGGCGATTGCAAAGGTTTCGCGGCCGATACCCAGATCGGATGTCATCGGCTGCATGTAGAGCCCGAAGTTGTGGCGCACGCCAAGTGCAATGGTCAGAATCATGCCGCCGCAAAACAAGACGACTGCGGGGGTTCGCCAAGAGGGTGCGCTCATCTTGATCCAGTATCTAAAGTGCGAATTCTAACGGAATCAATGCGGGTCTCTTGCGGGAAAGCTTCCAGCAGTGCTTTTCCGGTAGAATGCGCCACTTGCGAAATCAGGGTGGCTGTGCAGCCCGGTTGCGCGCCCGTGTTTGAAACGGGTGTTCGTCGTTTTGTGTTTGGTTATTACCGGTATTGGTTGAAGATTCTACTTCTTGGGTTTGGATCCACTCGGGGTGTGGCGCAGTCCGGTAGCGCAGGGCGTTTGGGACGCCAAGGTCGCAGGTTCGAATCCTGCCACCCCGACCAGTAAATCCGTCTTTTTCCTTGGTGTTTTCGTATCCGATGATGTCGTTTGTAATGGCGCTGGGCGCGTTTCTCGGTTATCTCGGGCTGGAGCCGTTGCTGGCCCTGCCGGCAATCGCGATTGTGCTGGTCGCCAAGGGCATTTTTGATGTGTATTACTGTCACCTGGAACTGTTCAAGCGACCTTCACCGTTCCTGCACTACTCCAAGAACCTGATGGAGCTTGGCGAAGATATTTCAGGCGCCGCCTTCAGTTACATGCTCCAGTTGCTGGTTTTCGGCCTGCTTGCCGGTGGTGGCATGTACGCACTGGTGCGTTTGTTACGTTGACTCCGGCTTATTTCAGCGCAAACGGATTGAAGTCTGTGCTGCGGTCGTAATAATCCTCGTTCTCCGCCCGCTTCAGGAAATTAACGATTTTGTAGGTCACCGGCGTAAACACGACTTCGACGCCGACCTTGGTCAGAAATTGCGCCGCCATTACCAGTGGCAACTTGTCATCGGGGATGATGCCGGCTCCGTAAAACGCCAGCGGGTAGAACAGCGCTGAATCCACAGCCTCTCCGGCAATCGTCGAACCGATGGTGCGCGTCCACAACCAACGCCCCTGTGTAGCCAGTTTCATCCGCGCCAGCACATAGGAGTTGACGAACTCGCCACAGAAATACGCGAACATCGACGCGGCGACGATTCTCGGTGTGTTGCCAAAAGCGATTTCATAGGCGGCCTGATGCGTCCAGAAAGGCGCCGGCGGAAGCGCCACCACGATGGTGGTCATCAGTGATGCGAAGCCCAGTCCGGCGAAGCCGGCCCAGATCACCCGTCGCGCACGGGCATAGCCATAAACTTCGGTGAGGATGTCGCCGAATACGTACGAAATCGGGAAAAACAGAACCCCGGCACCAAAAGTCACCACACCGAGCATCGGCAGATCGAATTGCGCGATTTTTGCAGGGCCGATCAGATTGGAGCAGATCAGCACGGTGACGAATGCCGCCATTACGAATTCGTAGTAGCGGTAATTGCGGGTGCCGGCGCTTGCGGACATGATTGACCTGCCGAGGGGTGGGTTGTTCAGGTCAGCGGCGCTGCGCAATGCAGCCTGAATCCGGGGCGCCCGGAAACCAACTGGAACCAGCGCTCGAAGTGCGGCAGTTGCGGGCGTTCGATCGGCACGTTGAACCAGCGGTGGGCCAGTACGGCCAGCGGAATGTCGGCCATCGTGAAGCCGGCTGCGGTGAGGTATTCATTGTTTGCGAGATGGGTGTCGGCCATGCCCAGGTAAGCCGCGAGTTTTTGCCGGTTGTCCTCTACTTCAAACATGTTGCGTTTTTCCGGCGGCGTGCGGATCAGGTTCCAGAACACCGGTTTCATGTGATTCCACAATGTTGTGCTGTACCACTCCATCCAGCGATCGGCGTCGGCAGCTGCCTTTGTATCTTTCGGGCACAGCGTACCGAGACCGTGGCTGCGGGCCAGATAGCGAACGATCGCATGCGATTCCCACAGTACAAAACCGTCGTCATTGATCAGCGGTACCAGACCATTCGGGTTCATTGCCCGATACTCCGGTGTGTTGTTGATGCCGTATTGCATACCGGCGTCAATGCGCTCGTAGGACAGGCCCAGTTCTGCGCAGGTCCACAGAACCTTCTGTACGTTGATCGAATTGGTGCGTCCCCAGATCCTCAGCATGCCCGGGTTCCTTTCATGGTGGTTCGGATGGCTGACGAGTCTACAGTAAGCACGGCAAACACGGCGCGGCCACAGGCTATAATCGTGCGCAGTTTACCGACCCCCGAGAGGAGAAATGACATGGGCAGCATGATTGAACTGACGGCCTCTGACGGCCATAAATTCGGTGCCTACAAGGCGGAGCCCGCCGGCAAGCCGCGCGGCGCCGTGGTGGTGGTGATGGAGATTTTTGGCGTCAACAGTCACATCCGGTCCGTGGCGGACGGATATGCGGCGGATGGGTACCTCGCGATTGCGCCGGCTATGTTTGACCGGGTGCAGCGCAATTACGAATGCGGTTATACCCAGCCGGAGATTGAGATCAGCCGGGGTCTGATGCAGAAGGCGAGCCTGGACGATGCGATCAAGGACGTCACTGCGGCAATCAAGGCAGTGGAGTCGGCTGGCAAGGTTGGTATCGTAGGTTATTGCTGGGGCGGCACCGTCGCATGGAAGGCAGCGGCGGAAGTCGCCGGTCTGGCCTGCTCATCGCCGCATTACGGCGGCGGCATACCGAATCATGCCTCGCTGCAGGCGAAATGCCCGGTGATGTTCCACTGGGGCGAGAAGGATCAGTCGATTACCTTGGAGGCGGCGCAGAAGGTCAAGGCGGCGCAACCGCAGTGGGAGCATCATTTTTATCCGGCGGGCCACGGTTTCAACTGTGATCAGCGCGGATCGTTTGATGCAGCGAGCGCCAAGCTGGCACGTGAACGTACGCTGGCTTTTCTGCGCAAGCACGTGGGGTGATCCCCGCGGCGCGGGGCGATAAGGAAGCAACGCCGGCGCAAAGCCGGCGTTGTTCATTCAGATCCTGTGTTCAGCTTTCAGTGGCGCCGCTGGCGCGCTTGTTGAATGCCGTAAAAAACTGTTCAGCCATTTTTTTGGCGACGCCGTCGATCAGTCGTGCGCCGACCTGTGCGAGTTTGCCGCCGATGCTGGCCTTGACGTCGTAGGCCAGCCTGGTTGATTCACCCTCTGGCGTCAGCCGAACGTTGGCTTCGCCTTTGGCGAAGCCGGCGACCCCGCCCTGGCCTTCGAAGTGCAGCGTGTAGGAAGCCGGCGGATTGATTTCGCTGAGGGTCATCCTGCCCTTGAACTTGGCGCTGACCGGGCCGACCTTGGCGGTCATGGTCAGCAGGTATTCATTGTCCGACTGCTTCTCGATTGAATCGCAGCCGGGAATACAGTCCATCAGGACTTCGGTGTTGTTCAGTGCGTCCCAGGTTGCAGCCTGTGGCAGGGCGATGAGTTGTTCGCCGGTCATTTCCATTGCCGTAATACTCCATTGTTGCAGATGCCCGATGTTACCCCATGCGGCAAGTTACAATATTGCTTTGCCAACAGTTGCTTAAGGAATGGCTTATGGACAGCGTTGATTTACAGGTCATCCGGACTGCTCGTGAGTGGGTTGTCAGCGGACATCGCGTGGTGCTGGCCACTGTCATCAGGACATGGGGTTCGGCGCCACGTCCGATCGGTGCGTTGTCGGCGATACGCGGCGACGGCATGGTGGTTGGCTCCGTTTCCGGCGGTTGCGTCGAGGACGACATGATTCTCCGCGTCAAGGCGGGTACGCTCGCGGAGAATTCGCCGACGACAACAAAGTACGGCATTTCGGCAGAGGAAGCGCAGCGTTTCGGTCTGCCCTGCGGAGGCACGCTGGAACTGGTGCTGGAGCCGCTGACGACGGAAAGCGGACTCGATGAACTGCTGGCACGCATTGAACGCCATGAACTGGTGCTGCGCCGGCTCGACATGAAAACCGGACGTGCTACCACGACGGCGGCAAAGTGGCAGGACCAGCTGGCGTTTGATGGCGATACGCTGAACACGGTCTATGGCCCGCGCTGGCGTTTGCTGATCATTGGTGCCGGCCAGTTGTCCACCTATCTGGCGCAGATGGCGCAGGCGCTCGATTACTCGGTGACGATCTGCGATCCGCGCGAAGAATACACCACGACTTTCGATGTGCCGGGCGTGGAGCTGAAGCGCGGCATGCCGGATGATGTGGTGACCGAACTCAATCTTGATGGACACAGCGCAGTAGTGACGTTGACGCACGACCCCAAGCTGGATGACATGGCGCTGCTGGAGGCGCTGAAGTCGCCGGCATTCTATATTGGCGCCATCGGTTCACGAAAAAACAACGACGCCCGGCGCAAGCGCCTCGCGGAGTTTGATCTTTCACAGGAGGAAATTGCACGCCTGCACGGTCCGGTAGGATTGAAGATCGGCAGCAAGACGCCGCCCGAAATTGCGGTTGCGATACTTGCTGAAATGACTGCCATCCGCAACGGCGTTGACGTCACGACCTTTGCCGAACCGCCGAAAGCCACGACTCAGGGCTGCGCCATCGGCTGACGCGGTTTGAAGCTGATATTGGCGCAGGGGTCTTCCCGCGCCATCCTTGCGGTGAACACGATGTAGTCGTATTCGGGGCTGGCTGCATCGTAGTATTCCCCGGGCGCTGTCAGGCCGCTCTGCACCTCGATAAATCCCACAGCGATAATGTTTTCTGGCGCAGTGTGCGCTTGCAGGTAATGCGGCACACCAAAGTCGCGCCGCACATGGCCGTTGCCGGCGATCAGAACTACTCCTCTTGCGGCATGCCGCTGCAGTATCTGCGCCATCACCGCATCACGTGCGCGCTGTGCAGCGATCATGCCCGGGAGAATTTTTGCCGGGGCCTTGCCGCAGTGCCCGTCGTCGATTATACGTTCGAGTTTACGTTGCGCAGCCTGTGGTAATGGCTGATCCAGCCCCAGTGCTGTAACGGCCTGATTGCCCAGTACGGCAGCGGCATTCGAGGTGGCAATGCGAAAGGCCTGGTCTCGCGACAGATTGGCAGCCACCAGTGGTAGTCCGGCATCCAGGGCGAGACTGATGATGGGGGCGTAGTCCGGCCAATGCCATCCCTGGCTGTTGAAACCGCTTCCGGTCCGGATGCGTTCAGCGTCGCGGGGGGATGTGGCTATTGCGTGATCCAGTGCGGCCTGTTGTTCACGGTCGAATTGCTCCATCGCGATTGCCGGCTTTTGCCCGTTGCGGACCAGTGCCGCAATCAAGTCGTGGCGAAGACGGTGGTGCGCGCTGTTGTCGTGAACCTCGCCGAGCAGCACATGACGTGCAGCCGGCAATTGGCGTTCAATGTCGTTCATCGTCACTGACTGCTGTCCGCGGGTATCCCATATCTGGCCGATCAGCGGATGCAGCACGGCGTCCATGGTTGTTTGCGCTTGAGCCATTGGCAAAAAGAAGATGGCGATCAGCCAGGCGGCGTAATGATGGAGGCGGAATGAATGATGCATGAATAAATGCATAGGAGCTGATTGGTGGCAAGCCTATCGTACATCAGGCTGTCCCGGGCTCAGGTTTCTGCCCAAAGACGGAGCAGATTGTGATACGTCGTGGTCAAGCGTATCGCAGGATCGATTTCCCCGGTCTGTTGACGCAATTTGATCAGTGCCATGTCCATGTCATGGAGCAGGCGACGCTGCCCGGGATCGCGAACCATGCTCTGCATGAACATGAAGCAGGCAATGCGTTCGCCGCTTGTGACCGGACTGACCGCATGCACCGAAGACGATGGATAGAGTACGAGGCTGCCCGCATTGAGTTTTACGCCGTGCGTGCCAAATGTGTCTGCAATGGTCAGCACGCCGCCTTCGTACTCGTCCGGCTCTGACAGAAACAGCGTCGCCGATACATCGGCGCGCACATAGGTGCCGGCACCGCCGGGCACCAGTCGCATGGCGTTGTCGGCATGGAAGCCGTAGGTGTTGGTTGCACCGGAGTAACGGTTGAAGAACGGCGGAAGGATTTTCAGGGGCAAGGCGGCGGAAAAAAATACCGGATCACGGTTCAGCGCATTGAGCACCAGTTGCCGCAGCGCGGGCAGGTGCAAGGAGCGCTCCGGCAATTGCTGGTTGTTTTTGGCCTGCGCCGCCTGGGTGCCTGCGTTTCCAGGACCACCTTCCCAAACGGATTCCATCAGCAGTTTCCGGGCGACGATGAGTTCGTCGGAATCCAGAATTCCATCAATCGTGACCAGCATGGTGCTCAGGCCTTTTCAGAATTTGAGTTCAGTCGTGAGGATGACCGTGCGGCGGGTGCCGGGCACCGTGAAGGCGCCGTTGTCGTACACCGAGTCGTAGTACAGCTTGTCGAAAACGTTTTTCAGGTTCAGCCGCATCGCCCATTTCTTCTGCTCATAGGCCACCATGCCGTCCCAGCGCGCATAGGCCGGCGCCGTATTGGGGTGGTAGGCGCCATTCAGCGTCGGCACTGCACCGGCGCTGCTCGGATTGAACGCTTCGCGATCTCCCTTGGCTTCGACACCGCCGCCGATTTTCCAGGGGCCTGCCAGCTTGTACGTGGTCCAGAAATTGAAGGTATAACGGGGCGTGTTGCGTGCGCGTTTTCCCGTGTATTCAGGATTGCCCGAAGTGATTGCCCCGGTCGTTGCATTGACGTTCTGCGCAACCTCCAGAATCTTTGCATCCATAAAAGCCAGGCCCGAGAAAACTTCCCAGCGGCTGTTGATGCGTCCGGCGACTTCGAGTTCGATGCCGTCGGTGCGGCGCTTGTTTGTCAGAATGGCGGCAGTGGCCTCCAGATCGCCATTGCGTTCGTATTCCTTGGTTGCGCGATACAGCGCGGCGCGTAGCGCAAGGTCGCCGTCAAGCACCAGCCACTTTGCACCCAGTTCAATGACATCGCTGCGTTCAGGCGGCAGAGGCGTCACCGTCAACTGGTAGAGGTCGGCGGTAGGACTGAAGGAGTCGCTCCAGCCGAGGTAGTAATGCCGGCTCTCCGTCGGATGAAAAGAAAGAGCGCTGCGGTAGCTGTTTTCGCTGTAACTGAGTCTGGGTGAAGTGGCGCTGCTGTAGTTGGCGTCAAGCTGGTCATTGCGGATGCCCAGCGTAGCCTTCCATTTCGGGATGAACTCCACGGTATCCTGAGCATAGAAGGCAAGGGATTTTCCTTTGAAATCAGTTGCGTTCCCGGCAACCGCTTCCTGGAAGGGGAAGTAGGAGGGGGCCGGCACCGTACCGAAGTTCTGCAGGCCCTTGCGGTGGCTGTCCTCGCGCAGGTATTCAAATCCGGCCAAGGCTTCATGCTTCATGCCCATCGCCTGGAATTTTGTGGAATAGTCGGATTGCAGTGTCACGGTTTCGTAATCCATTGCCCGTGTCTGGTTGCCGCCGACACCGCCCAGTGCGTTCTGCGGCGTGGTCAGGTTCGGCGTCTTGGCCCAGTAACTGCGTTCGTAGTCGGCGTAGCGTAATTGCGTGCGTAACTGACTTTGCGGCGAGAAGTGGTGTTCGTGCACCAGCGTTGTGATGTCCGTCGTGCTTTCATCGAAGTTGCGGTCGATACCCCAGAAATAATCGGCCGGTAACCTTTTGCCTGGCGCTCGTGTCGAATTGTCGAAGGAGATGCCGTAATCCGGATTGTCACCGGTCTGCGCCTGATAGTAGTTCAGCCAGAAGCGGTCGTTGGAGTTCTGGTTCAGCGCCAGGCTGAAGGCGAAGCCCTTGCGGTGGATTTCCGCTTCAGTGCCGGTTGCGGGATTGCTGCGCCAGCTGCCTTCGTCACGCTGCATCAGGTTGATGCGCAGCCCGGTGTCCTCGTTGATCGGTTTGTTGAGGTCGGCCGTGGCTTCGCGATAGTTGTCGGTGCCAACGCTGCCCGTGACTTTGTATTGCTCGACGCGCAGCGGTGTCTTGCTGACCTGGTTGATCACCCCGCCGGCCTGACCGCGGCCGAACAGCATGGCGCCGGCGCCGCGCAGCACGTCGATCTGTTCGAGATTGAAGGTCTCGCGGTTGTACTGTGCGGTATCACGGATGCCGTCCAGATACAGGTCGCCGAAGGTATAGAAGCCGCGCAGATTCATGTTGTCGCCGGAGCGGCCGCCTTCGGCGGCGTTGAAGCTCAGGCCGGACACATTGCGCAGTGCCTCACGCAGGCTGCCGACCTGTTGTTCTTCCATGGTGCTGTTGGTGATCGTGGTCACGGCCTGCGGAATGTCGTGCGGGTCCTGTACGGTCTTGCCGACGCGTGTCGTGGTGGCGCGCATGCCGTCCGGTTTGTCGGTATCGGCCTGGACGTTGACTGCAGGCAGTGTGGTTTCCTTTTCGGGTGGGGTGGTCTGCGCATAGCCGCTCCATGGTGCAAGGGTCATGCTGGCGATCATCGCGCCCAGCGGAAGCAGTCTGCGCGCGCGGGGCGGTTTGGCAGTGCCGTACGGTGCGGGACGCATGTCCTTGATCGCGCTGGCATAAGGATTCAGTCGGAACGGATTCAGTTGAAACGTTTTTTCATCGGAAACTCCCTTTGTAGTCAGCATGTGCAAGAGCTGGCTATCGGGTTCCCGATTGGCTGGCATGGTGGATATCATTGGAAAACGTCTGTTGCCGGGCGACTTAGTGCGCATTCGCGGGGGCTGCCCCTGGTTCGGTGACAAACCCGATTTTTCCAAGGCCGGCACGTGCGGCAGCGGACATGACTTCGGCGACTCGTCGATACTCTGTCGTTCGGTCTGCGCGGATGTGCAATTCCGGCTGGGGTTCAATGGCGGCCGCTGTTTTCATGCGCCCATCAAGTGTCGTCAGGTCAACGGCCTCGCCGTTCCAGAATATTTCGCCATCGGCGCGGACGCCGAGCTGGATGTTCTGCGGTTTAGTCATGTTGGGATGACTTGAGGCGCGGGGCAGGTCGATCTTCACGGCGTGGGTCAGCAGCGGTGCGGTGATGATGAATATCACCAGCAATACCAGCATGACGTCGATCAGCGGCACCATGTTGATTTCCGCCATCGGTGCGCTGTCGCTGTTTTTGTTGAATCCGCCAAAAGCCATGATGATCAGGCTCCTGCCCGGGCGACTGCGGCGGGGCGTACCGGCGCGACAGCCGTCACATCGTTGATGTGGGAACCTGTGGTCAGGAATGCAAACAGGTCATGCGCAAAGGAATCGAGCTGAGCGAGTACCATGCGGTTGCTGCGCACCGCGAAGTTGTAGGCGAGCACCGCAGGGATGGCGACAGCAAGGCCCAACGCCGTCATGATCAGCGCTTCACCGACCGGGCCGGCGACTTTGTCCAGCGTGCCCTGGCCGCTCATGCCGATGTTGACCAGCGCGTGATAGACGCCCCATACCGTTCCGAACAGGCCGATGAAGGGCGCGGTGCTGCCGACTGATGCGAGTACGGTGAGTCCGGATTCGAAGCGTGCCGTTTCTTCGTCGATGACGCGCCGCATCGAGCGGGTGACGAAGTCGGCACCCGAGCCGGCTTCATCGAGTTTATGGGCACCGTGCCGTTGGTGATGGCGCGCAGCGACGATCGCATGCCATGTCAGATGTGAAAACGGTTCATCCGGATGTTGCTGCTCAAGGCTTGTGGCGACCGATTGCAGTGAAGGCGCATTCCAGAAGGCATCGAGAAAACGCCTGGAGCTGCGGCGCTGCAGGAATGCGCTAACCGTTTTGGTGATGATCAGGTACCAGGTGACCATGCTCATCAGCAGCAGGATCACCAGCAGCGTTTTGCCGATCACATCGGTCTGTCCGAGAAAATGGCCAAAGCCGATGGCTTGTTGCGGTTCCAAGTTTTAACTCCTTAGACTGAATGAAATGGGGACGATTACCCAGGCGCTGACGGCTTCATCACCGCGGCGTGCAGGCACAAATTTCCACTGCCTGACGGTTTCCAGTGCAATGTGGTCGAGTCGTTCGTAACCGCTGGAGGTGCGCAGTTCGATGCGTGCGGGCAATCCCTGGGCGTCGACAAAGACCCGCAATGTGACGCGGCCTTCTTCGCGCAGACGGCGTGAAACCGCAGGGTATTGCGGAGCGGGATTGTTCAGGTAATCCGCGTTGAACCGCGGTGGCGCGACCTGCGCCGGTTGTGTCGCGGCGACCGGTTCGACGGGTCGGGGTTCGGCCGGTGGTGGCGGAGCGATGGCTGCTGCCGGAGCGGGCGCCAGCGCTGCTTCCGGCGTCGTCAAAACAGTTTGCGGTTTGGGATCGATATTGCGGTAGGCCTGTTTGACCACCGGTCTGGGTTTGGGCAATTGCTGTGGTGTTTCCTGCTTCTCCTCCTGCGGCAGGCTGACCATGACGGGGGCGATGTCCAGTAACGTTTGTCTTGCCGGTGCATAACTAAGCACGCCGGCAACTGCGGCTGCGTGCAAGGCCACCGTGATGGTGATGCCGGGCAGGCGGTTGTTGCGTGGTGTAAGCGAGTTGGGCACGGCGCAGAAATAAAGAAATAAGTGCGATTTTAAATATCGTTTAAAATCAAGTAATTAAAAATTAACAATATAAATGATAACCGTTCTCATTTTTATTTGCAAACTCTAAAGAAATGCATTTCGTATGGCCATGTTTTGTCGATATATTCACAGCCGCTTTAAATGACTGTTAAGGATTCCAAGGATGAAACTCGCATTTATCGGCACCGGTGTGATGGGGGCTCCAATGGCCGGCCATCTGGCCAAGGCCGGTCATAACGTCACCGTCTATAACCGCACCCGTGCCAAGGCCGAGGCCTGGGTTGCGCGTCTCGGCGGTTCGGTGGCCGATACGCCCGCCGCAGCGGCGCGAGAGGCGGCGTTCGTATTCAGTTGCGTGGGGAACGACGAAGACCTGCGTCAGGTCACTACGGGTGATGGCGGCGCGTTTGCGGGAATGGCGCGTAATGCGATTTTTGTCGACCATACGACGACATCCGCCAGCGTTGCGCAGGAGTTGTACGGCGTGGCAAGGGCGCGCGGATTACATTTCCTCGATGCCCCCGTGTCCGGAGGCCAATCCGGCGCCGAGCAGGGCATTCTGACCGTGATGGTCGGCGGCGATGCTGCGGCCTATGAACGGGCCGAGCAGGTGATCAAGCATTACGCCCGCGCGGTCACGCTGATGGGTGAATCAGGCGCAGGCCAGAAAACCAAGATGGTCAACCAGATCTGTGTCGCTGGTGTGGTTCAGGGCTTGGCCGAGGGGCTGGCGTTTGCACTGCATGCCGGTCTTGATGGCAAACGTGTGGTTGATGTGATCTCCAAGGGGGCGGCTACTTCCTGGCAGATGGAAAACCGCGGCAAGACCATGGTCGACGGAAAATTCGATTTCGGTTTTGCGGTAGACCTGATGCGCAAGGATCTGCGCATCGCGATGGAAGCGGCTCGCGGCAACGGTGCGCAGTTGCCGGCCACTGCATTGATCGACCAGTTCTACGCCGGCGTGCAGAAACAGGGCGGTGGTAAGCTCGACACGTCCAGCCTGATCAAACTGCTGGTTCAACAGTCGTGATGAATTTGTTCGCGAATATGAAACTGAAAGGCAAAGCGTGAACAGCAATAGCGAAAAACCGGCCACGAGCCCTGAACGTGCGCCAGCACCGGCGATGCCAGCAGCCACGGTCACCATCGTGCGCGACACAACCGGCGGTATCGAAGTCTTGATGATGCGCCGTAATCTCAAGTCTGGATTTGTGCCGGGGATGTATGTGTTTCCCGGCGGCGGTTTGGATGACGCCGATTTATTATTTAAAAACAACGGCTTATGTAATTGCCTTGATGATGTTGCAGCCAGCGGAGTGCTCGGCATGGCTGCGGACGGGCTCGCTTACTGGGCGGCCGCAATCCGTGAAGCGTTCGAAGAATCCGGTCTGCTGCTTGCGCGCGACAATGCCGGCCGCATGATCACGCTGACCGATGCACAGGTCGCCGCGCGTTTTGATGCTCATCGCCGGCAATTGAATGCCGGTGAAATTGATTTTGCCGCACTGATTGCAACTGAAGGATTGCAGTTGGCCGCTGATCAACTGACTTATTTCGCGCATTGGATCACGCCGGTCACCGCGCCGCGACGTTATGACACGCGATTTTTCATGGCCGAAGCTCCACCCGAGCAGGAGCCTTTCCATGACGATCACGAGACCATCGCGGCTACCTGGATCAGCCCTGCCGGTGCACTGACACTGCACAAGCGCGGCGAGTTCGAGATGCGCACGCCAACGGTGCGCACGCTGGAAACCTTTGCCGACTGCAACGATGTGGCCAGCCTGCGCCGCAGTCTTGATTCAATACAGGGCAATGTGCGTCCGCTGATGCCGCGAATCGGCAAGGATGGACGGCGTTATCTGCCGGGTGAGCCCGGTTACGAGGAGGCGGGGACAAAAGAAGGCGCAGGGCAGTGGCAGAACTGATTCCCATCGTTCCCGGTGAAGTAGTCGAGATCGCTTCGGGTGTGCGACGGCTGACCGCGCCCAATCCCGGCGTGATGACCGGTCCTGGAACCAATGCTTACCTGCTGGGCCATGATGACCTCGCGCTGATTGATCCCGGCCCTGAAATCGACTCGCACCGCGAGGCCCTGCTGGCCGCGGCCGATGGCCGTCTGCGCTGGATTTTCTGCACCCATACCCATCGTGATCACTCGCCGCTGGCGCTGTCGCTGAAGGCAGCGACCGGGGCACAGGTGTTCGGATTTGGCCGGGTGCCGACGGATGGCCGTCAGGATGAATCTTTTGTGCCGGACCGCGCCCTTGTCGATGGAGATGTTGTTGCCTGTGACGGCTTCAGCCTGCGCGTCGTGCATACCCCCGGCCATGCATCAAACCATCTGTGTTACCTGCTGGAAGACCGCGGCGTTCTGTTTACCGGTGATCACGTCATGCAGGGTTCTACCGTGGTGATATCACCACCCGACGGCGATATGCAGGCTTATCTGGATTCGCTGGAACGCCTGCTGCAGTTGCCTATCGGGGCGCTGGCGCCGGGGCATGGCCATGTCATTGAAAAGCCGCACGACGAAGTGCGGCGCCTGGTCGCACACCGCCTCAAGCGCGAGGACAAGGTACGGGCAGCGTTGGCACGCGTAGGGCCGGCAACGCTGGAAGTGCTGGTGGCCCATGCCTATGACGATGTACCGGTGCGCATCCATAACGTTGCAATGCGCTCACTGCATGCTTCATTGATCCGGCTCGAACGCAACGGCCATGCCGCATGCGACGGGACATTGTGGCGGGTGCTGTAGGGTCATGCCGGCGCAACAACCCCCGCAAACGCTGATTGCCCGGCTGAAAGCCGGCGTCTCCGGTCGCGGCGGCGATGTGACTGTAGCGATCGTCATTTTCGCGCTGCTCCTGATTGGCGGCTTGTGGACAATGATCCTCACCGAAGAGCGGTCGGAGCGTGATGAAGTCATCGCCTCTGTGGTTAAGCAGAATTCCAATCTGGCGGTGGCCTACGAAGAGCATGTGGCGCGCACGCTGAAAGGACTGGATGGCGTGCTGCTGTTCCTGCGACATGAATACCTGCGCGTCGGTGCCAGAATGAATATCGAGCAGTATGTCAGGGATGGCATCATCGACGAAAGTCTGTTCAGCATCGTCAGCATCACCGACGGGCGTGGCAATATCGTGGTGAGCAGCAAACCGGTACCACCGGTCAACTATTCCGATCGCGAGTATTTCCGTGTGCATCAGTTGCGTCGTGGTCGCGATGACCTGCATATCAGCACACCGTTGCTGGGGCGGATATCCGATACCTGGCAGGTACCGATCAGCCGTCCCTTGATCAAGGCTGACAGTTCTTTTGGCGGCATCATCGTGCTTTCGGTGAATCCCGATTATTTCACCCGCTTCTACCAGAAGGCCGAAATCGGCAAGCAGGGTCTGGTGATGCTGGTGGGTCTCGACGGCATCTCGCGTGCGCGCCGCGTCGGCAGTACGCTGAGTTTCGGTGATGACATGACGGAAGAAACCCTGTTGCGGGAGCAGTCGCGCAGCGACGTCGGGGAAATACTCAGTCAGAAAGGCGTCGATAACGTTGCACGCTATGTGAGTTATCGAACGCTGCCGGGTTATCCGCTGATTGTGGCGGTTGGAGCCTCCCGGGACGAAGTGCTGGCCGAGTTCATGCGTAATCGCAACCGTGATTATTTTCTGGCGGCACTGATTACCGCAGCGATACTCGGTTTTGCTGCCATGCTTGTGGTGGCGGTCCACCGGCAGGAACGTTCTGCGATTGCATTGGCGACCAGCGAGGCGCGTTTCCGTGCGACATTCGAGCAGGCTGCAATCGGAATTGCGCACACCTCACTGGATGGTCGTTACCTTGCAGTCAACCACAAATTCTGCGAAATGCTGGGATACACGCGTGAGGAGCTGGTCGGGTCGCCCTCGACCAGTGTGACCCATCCTGAGGATCAGGATAATGAAGGACTGTTCCGGGAGCGATTGATGAGCGGAACCCCCAGCCTGACCGCTGAAAAGCGTTATGTGTGCAAGGATGGCCGCGTGATCTGGGGCAATCGCACGGTGTCGCTGGTTACGGATCATGCCGGTGAGCCGCTGTATTTCCTGCGGGTAGTCGAAGACATCACCGAGCGCAAACGTCTTCAGGCCGAATTGCTGGAAATGGCGACCACCGATGCCCTGACCGGATTACCCAACCGCCGCACCTTCATGGGCCGTCTGGATGAGGAATTTGCGCGGGTGAAGCGTTTCGGTACGCATCAGGTGGCGGTGCTGATGCTGGATCTGGATTACTTCAAGCGTATCAATGATACCCACGGCCACGCAGCCGGCGATGAGGTATTGCGGCAGGTGGCGATGCTGATCCGCGATGAGACCCGTCGTGTTGACCTGTGCAGCCGCCTCGGTGGTGAAGAATTTGCCATCCTGCTGGCGGGGGCCACTTTGATCGCAGCCAGTGAATTTGCTGAACGACTGCGCGGCAAGATTGCGGCCGCAGCCATCATCCACGACGGCAAGGCGATTTCAGTCACTGCCAGCATCGGTATTGCGGCAATGAAGGCTTCTGACGATGCGGCCGACGCGGCACTGCTGCGTGCCGATGGCGCCCTGTATCACGCCAAGGATTTCGGCCGCAATCGGGTCAAGGTCGTTGACGAAGGGGAGGGTGCCGCAGCGGGCATCAACGCCGTCTAGCGCGGCGCGTTGGCAACTTTTACGGGTTTTCCTGCAGCGAAGGCCACCGCGTTGGCGAAGGCCTCGCCGAAATAAGCCTCGTAAGTGCCCTTCTCCAGCCATGCACTGTGGTTGGTGCACAGCGCGTTGTCCAGTTTGAGCAGCGCATGGTCGCCGTGCTGTACCGGTTCGTTTTCGTAGACGTCCGTTGCGGCCATGCCGGGGCGACCGGCCTTCAGCGCCGCCACCAGCGCGCCCGCTTCAATCAGTTCAGCGCGTGCAGTGTTGATCAGCAGCGCCGATGGTTTCATTTGTGCGAGGTGAGCCGCTTTGACCAGGCCGCGCGTGTCCTTCGACAGTCGTGCCATAATCACCAGCACGTCAGCCTGCGCGAACAGGTCGTCCTGACTTGCGGCGATTTCGTAGCCGGCGGCCCTTGCGGCATTCAGCGAATTTTCTCTGCCCCACACAAGCACGCGCATGCCGAAGCTGGCGCCGGTTTGCGCAATCAACCCGCCGATGGTGCCGAGTCCGAGGACCGCCAGCGTTTTTCCGTGCAGGCCGGTGTTGAAGCGCGGACGCCAGATGCCCTGACGCATGCCGTCGCATTCACGCGCGACGTCACGCCAACTGCCCAGGATCAGCGCCCAGGTATGTTCCGCCACCGTGTAGGGCGAGGGGTGACCACCCGACAGAATCGTGATGCCGCGATCGTTGCAGGCCTCTACGTCGATATGGTGGAAGCTGCGGCCGGTCTGGCTGAACAGCTTCAGTTTCGGCAGTTGTTCGATGATGCCGCGCGTGAAGCGCGTGCGTTCGCGGATTGGCACGATGATGTCGGCGTCGCGCAGGTTCTCCACCAGTCTGGCTTCAGGCGGAGCGACATCGGTGAAGATGCGCACCTCGTGGCCTTCAAGGGTTTTCAGGCAGTCCAGTGTACGGACCAGATTGTGGTAGTCGTCAGGGATGGCGATGATCATGGGCGGCGAGTTTAGCGCGGCTGCTGTGTGCTGGCCAAGTCCGTCCCGCAGGGCGCGGATATGTCACAATCCCGCCTCTGCGGAAACCCGCTTGCACTGACGAAAGGAAACACAGTATGGAACTCGGATTAAAAGGCAAAGTCGCTGCCGTCACCGGCGGCACCGAAGGCATCGGCAAGTCCACCGTGCTGCGGCTGGTGGCCGAGGGCGCGAAAGTCGCGTTCTGTGCGCGCCGTGCCGAACTGGTGAATGCCTTCGCCGACGAGTTGAAAAAGCAGGGCCACGATGTGCTGGGCCTGGTTGCCGACGCATCCAAGGAAGGCGAGATGGAGAAATTCATCGACGACGCCGCCAAACATTTCGGCCGTCTCGACATTGTTGTCAACAATGCCGGAGGCACTGGCCAGGATCCGTTTGTCAAAGTCACAGATACGGCCTGGCATAACGACATCGAAATCAAGGTCATGGCGCAGGTGCGCACGACGCGCGCCGCGATTCCGCACATGAAAAAAGTCGGTGGCGGCCGCATCATCAACCTGAACATGGTCGGCGCCAAGCAGCCGGGCGCTGCGATGTTCCCGACCACCGTCAGCCGTGCCGCCGGTTTGGCACTGGCCAAGGGCCTGTCGAAAGAGCTCGCGCCCGACAACATCCTCGTCAATGTGGTTGCTGTGGGCAAGATCAAGTCCATGCAGCAGGCGCGTCGCGCCGCCAAGACCAATAAGACGGTGGAGCAGCATTACGCCGATACCGGCAAAACCGTGCCGATGGGCCGTGTCGGTGAGTCCGAAGAAGTCGCCAACGTGATCGCCTTCCTCGCTTCCGATGCTGCGAGTTATGTCACCGGTTGCTGCATCAATGTCGACGGCGGCCTGTCCGGCGTTCTGTGATCACGGCGTGTTGCGGCGGGCGCAGGCTCGCCGCTCCCTGAAGGTCCATCGTTGAACGGTCTGCACAAGGCGCGCGACGCCGTCGCGGCCTGGTTTTATTTCATTGTTGTCGTACTCGTGGTGGCGGCGGTCTGGCTGCCGGGATATCCCGCGTGGATCACCGGTGTCATCGCCTGGGCCGCCTGCCTGCTGTTGCTGCCGCGCCTGCCGCCGCACCAGTTGAAGATGGTATTGGCGCTGGCCGGGTTGGGCGGTCTCGGTATTGTCTGGAGCATGACCCGTGGCGCCACCGGCCTGATCGAAATGGCGCTGACGCAGAACGTTCCGCTGGCCGGCATGTTGATTGCCGTCTCTTTCCTGCAGCTGATCGCAGTCAGCAACAAGGCCGAACACGATCCCCTGGAGCGCGGACGCGGCGCGCTGCTGAAGACCATGATCGGCGTGCATCTCTTCGGTGCGGTGATCAATTTTTCCGCGGTGGCGATTTTTGCTGACCGCCTCAGTGCGCGCACGAAACTGACGATGGAGCAGGCGATGGGCTTGTCGCAGGCCTTCATCGTCGGTGCGGCGTGGTCGCCCTTTTATGGCGCGATGGCCGCGGCCCTGACCTTTGCTCCCGGCGCCAGCCTGACCCAGCTGATTTTCTGGGGCCTGCCGGTCGCCGCTGGCGGCATGACCGTCACCTGGTTCACGCTGACTTCAAAACGCCATCGTGGCGCCAATGATTTTGTCGGTTATCCGCTGCATCTTGAAGCGCTGTGGGTGCCGGCGGTGTTGGCGATCAGTGTGCTGGCGATTCACGAATGGCAGCCGCGGTGGTCTGTGCTGGCCGTGATTGCGGCGATGGCGGCGCTGGTGACGGTATTGACCCTGCTGGTGCGCGGCGGCCGTCGAGCGGGGCCTATCCTGCTGCGCCACATCCACATCCGACTGCCGGGCATGAACGGCGAACTGACGCTGTTCCTCGCCGCCGGCATCCTGTCTGCAGGCATGAACGGTGCCATTGATGCGCTGGACCTCGGACTGCCGTTTTCAAGCTTTGGTGCGCTGGAAGCGAGCCTGGTGCTGGTGGTGATGAATATCTGCGCCTGGCTGGGCCTGCATCCGATCATCCTGGTTTCGGTGCTGGGGCCGTGGATCCTGCCGCTGCAACCCGATCAGACACTGCTGGCGATGGTGTTCCTGATGAGCTGGGGCGTCGGGCTCACCGCGTGCCCGATGTCGAACACGATGCTGGCGATGGCGGGGCGTTATGGATTGCCCTTCGGGGAGCTGTTGGGTTTGAATCGTCGGTTCAGCATCAAGGTGACTGTAATTTGTATTGCGGTGATTTACGTTTACACGGCCATTGCATCCGGTGGATAGCGCCGCTTTGTGGCTCATCCGTCCTACCGCGCTGCGTTTTAGCGCTTTTTTTTGAATTTTTCTTCCAATTCGTTCGCGAGTGCCCAGCCTGCCGCCTCTATTATTACAACAGCAATGCTGGGGGCGACCAATTGTCCAAGTCCCGGAACTAATTTCGAGAGCTCTTTCGTCAGTATTCTGATTGGTTGCTTGAGCATGGTGTTTTTTAACGCAGCAATTGCAAGGTTTTTGGCGGCTGCTTCGGAAATGTTTCCACCTAGGACTGCACATAGAGCCATCGTCATTGTGGTCATCGCAACCATATCGGCAGCCAGCCCAAGACCCGGAACGGGTACAGCATTTCCTGCGGCAGCGGCCAATGCGTGGCTATGAATGATTGTGTGGCACTTCTTTTTTTGACTAGTATTCATTTCGGCGGTTGGGTTGATGTCGTTAAACCAAGCCTGCTGGCTGTCACTTCAAGTGCGTCATAGGTTGATCTTAGTGCGACGCTTGACTCAGTTTTTACGCTATTCCATGTCTGTTGCGGTGACGGAACCATTTCAACAGCCTTGCATATTTGTCCGATGTCGATCGGGTCATTTCCGTGCTCGGCGTTGAGCTTCGCAATTTCCTGCGCCAGTTCGCAGTCCGCTTTCAATTCGACGGTGGTAAATCCAATGAGAGCTGCTATTCCGACGTAGGGGGCTGCGCGCATCGGTAGAGTTTTTATTGCCCCCGCTGATCGAGTTGCGAGGAGGCTGGTGGTTTTTGTTGCAACGGCTCTTACGGTACGGGCTCTTTTGGCTGCAACGGTTCGTAATGTCTCGTTTTCATTAGCGAGTGCGGCCCTGCTTGTTTTTACGGTGTCGTTCTCTATTCGTAATGCCCTATGCTCCCTCTCAAGCACGGATCTGCTTGCCTTGATGGCATCACTTTCTGCTGTAAGTGCTCGATTCTTGGTTTGAAGCCGAGTAAGTTCGTTTTGGGTTTGTCTGGTAGCGATATCGATGGCTTGGGCCTTGGCCTTAGTTGGGCTACGCGCCAGGATTGCGTCAGCTGCGACTTGACCGGCAAGTGTTGCCACGGTTGTCAGAACGCCGAATGCGGCGTTGTGAATCCGTTCGCTCAATAGTGTTGCCACATTGGTGAGAGCCAACAGTGCAACAAGTGCCCAGGGAAAGATTAGAGTGGAAAATTTCGGTCGCGGAGCGCTGGCAGGCATGCTGCTGGTTAGGGCTTCTGTGGTCATTTGGCCGATCCTTGTCTTGTCTGTGCGATCAGGTCTAACAAAAATGGCAAACCCGGAAGAATCGCGGACAGCTAACTGATTTAATTGCGTTTTTCAGCCCCTATATTTCTATAAGTATTTGATTTTATTTAATTATTTATGGGGGTGCTGTCTGACCCCGTGTGGTGTCCCGAGATATCAAAGTCGGCTCAATATTTCTGCCCCTTTAGCCAACGTCTCCTCCGACTTCGCAAAACAGAAACGCAGCACCCGATGTGCCGGCGGTTGGCGGTAGAACACCGAAACCGGGATCGATGCCACGCCGTGTTCCTTGGTCAGGCGCACCGCCAGATCGGTATCCTTTTCATCGCTGATCGCGTCATAGGCGAGGTTCTGGAAAAAGGTGCCGCGCGAGGGCAGGGGTTTGAAGCGCGAGCCTTTTAATCCTTCGAGGAAAAAATCCCGCTTCTTCTGATAGAACGCCGACAGTTCCAGATACGCGTCCTTGTTTTTCATGTATTCGGCAAAGGCGTATTGCAGCGGGCCGTTGGCGACGAAGGCGTTGAACTGGTGGACCTTGCGGAACTCGGCCATCAACTCCTTCGGCGCGACGACATAGCCGGTTTTCCAGCCGGTGACGCTATAGGTCTTGCCGAAGGACGACACCACGAAGCTGCGCTCGGCCAATCCGCCGAAACGGCTCACGCTCTGGTGCTGGTGGCCGTCGAAGACGATGTGTTCATAGACTTCATCGCTGATCACCGCGATATTGGTCCCGCGCAGCAGGCCTTCGAGCAGGCGCAGGTCTTCCGCCGACATCACGGTCGCGGTCGGGTTGTTCGGCGTGTTGATTATCAGCAGCTTGGTGCGCGGGGTGATGGCGTTCTGCACCGCCTGCCAGTCGATGCTGTAGTCGGGGTAGCGCAGTTGCACATACACCGGCACGCCGCCATGGACTTCGACCGCTGGCGCGTAGCTGTCATAGGCCGGCTCGAACAGGATGACTTCGTCGCCGGGGCGGATCATCGCGGCGACCGCGGTGTAGATGCCGTAGGTGGCGCCGGGCACAACAGTGATTTCCTGTTCGACGTCGTAACGGATGTTGTAGAGCGCCTCGATTTTTTCGGCGATGGCTTCGCGCAGCGGCGCGACGCCGGCCATCGGCGGGTATTGGTTGAGCCCGGCGTTGATGAATTTGGTCAGCAGCGCGCGCAGTTCCGGCGCGCAGTCGAAATCCGGGAATCCCTGCGACAGGTTGATCGCCTTGTGCTCGGCGGCGAGCCGCGACATCACGGTGAAAATGGTGGTGCCGACACGCGGCAGTTTGGATTCGATACGGCCGTTATAGGTGGGCATCGCTGGGTTTCTTCAGTTTTTTCAGTCTTCGGAGGGCTGATTTTAGCTCAGTCGTTTCGGGCGACAGCCGTTTTCTGGGCGGCAAGATGACGGAAATCGTCGATGTAATCCTGCAAGCGCTGCGCGAGATGGCTGCGCTGCTCAGTAGTGAGCATCCTGTCGACGGCGGCGTAGAACTCGGCGCGTTTTTTCCAGGATTCCTCAAAACTGCGCGCCAATTCCGGCGGTCGGTTGCGTTCCCAGTTCACCAGCCAGTCGCGCAGGCGTTGTTTAAATGCCGCGCGGTCAGTGTTGCGGGTTTCAAGCAGCGCGAGGAATTCACGCTGGCGGCGCAGGCGGTCTTCGTGACGCAGTGCATCCGTCAGCGGCACCTGCTGCAGCAGTGAAAAAACTCGGGCCTCCTGTGCTTCCGACAGCGAGCCGGCCCATTGGCGGATTTGCTTCAGACTGTTGCGCTGCTGGTGCTGGCGGCGTGCGGCGACGGATTCGAGGGTGCGGTTTTCCTTGAGGAATTTCTGGTTCATCTGCTCGAATTCGCCGCGCAGATGGCTGATCTGCGCGGCTGAAAGCCCTGCGAGCAGTTCCGCAGCATCCGGTGCTGCGCGAGCCGCGATCACTGCATACCGCGATTTCATGCCGTCAATCATCCACAGCACGTCCGCGGCCGTCAGGCCGCGCTGCGCCCGCGCCTTGGTTTCAGTCAGGAATTGCGCGTATTCCGGCAACTGTTCGCGGCGGTGCCAGCCCAGCAGTTGTTCAAAGCGCCGCGAGAAGTTCTCGCGCTGCAGGGGTTCCAGGTCGAAGTAGTCATGCGCCATCCATGACGCGATGGTGTCGAGCTGCCCGTAACCCACGCGCACCATGCTGCAGCCGGCCATCAGCAGCAGCGCCAGCGTGCAGCACAGCAGGCGCACTCGCTGGAGCGAGGATGCTGACGTCATTCGTGGCTGAGCGGGCATGACAGGATGCGACGGGATGTTTCTGCGCTCATGCAACCGCGATCCGCCGGTTTAAAACAGGCTTCACAAGGCAGTGCAGTTTCACAATGAAGAAAAATACGCCGTCATGCGCTTGCGCATTGCGGCATCCGGCAGGCGCCCTCTGCAGGCCGCCATATTGTCTTCAATGTGCGTCACGCGTCCGGTGCCGGGAATGGCGCAGGTGACTGCGGGATTGCTGATGATCCATTTCAGGAAAAACTGCGCCCAGCTCGTGCAGTCCATGTCGGCACACCACGGCGGCAACGTTTTACCGCGCACGCGGCCGAACAATCCGGCCTGCGAAAACGGCCGGTTGATCAGTGTGGCGGTGCCGGAATCGGCGCAGGCCGGCAGCAGGCGATTTTCGGCTTCCGGCTCATCCAGGGAGTAGTTGAATTGGACGAAATCGAAGTCGCCGGTTTTGACCAGCCGTTCGAGTTCGGCGTGAGAACTCGCGGTGTAGTGGGTGATGCCGAGGTAGCGGATGCGTCCGGATTTTTTCCATTCGCGCAGCACCGGCAGATGGGTTTTGAGGTCGAGCAGGTTGTGCACCTGCATCAGGTCGATGGTTTTGGTCTGCATCAGCCGCAACGAGTCTTCCATCTGGCGAATGCCGGCGTCGCGGCCGCTGGTCCACACCTTGGTGGCGAAAAACAGCGACTTGCGCGCGTTTAATGACGTGGTCAGCGTGCCGGTGACGGCTTCGGCGTGGCCATACATTGGTGAAGAATCGACCACGGCGCCGCCCAGTTCGACAAAACGTTTCAGCACGGCCTGCAGTTCGGTGCCGGCGAGTTGCGCGGGCGCCACGTCGAACACCTGGTAGGTGCCGAGTCCGATCGCCGGCAGCCGTTCACCGCTGCGCGGGACCGGGCGGGTGATCAGGCCGGCGGGGGCGGCGCGGGAATCAGTCATTGCGGCGAGCAGCGCGGCGGCGCCGGCCGCCTGCAGCATGACGCGGCGTTTGGGAGAATGATTGTTCATGGTCGGGAATGCTCATGGGGTTGTCGGTGCGGTTTTTTGCTTCAGTTCGTAACCGAGATCATGCATGCATCGGCGTATCAGATCCTGTTCCAGCGCAAAACGTTCCGTATCCGGCGATGCCGGTTTGACCGCGACGACGCGCCCCTGCGGATCGACCACGACCTGCGGCGGTCCGCGCAGAGGCGCGCGTTGGCGCATTGCTGTACTGCGCGCGTCGGCAGTGCAGCGGGTCTGGTCACGCATGAGGTCTTCTTCCGCGATTCCGGACTTTTGCCATTCGAGCGGGGCGCAGCCGGACAGCACCAATGACGCCAATACCAGCGCCGCCGGTGCGGCAATAGGCCTGCGTATTTGTTCAGGGTTGAGCATGGTGGCTTAGCGTAGCAGAATGGGGCCGGTTCCCCCATCGGCTGCATTCCCGGAGGTGCATGTTGTCTGACTCATTGATGCGCGACGGACTCGTCGTGTTTGCCAAGCGCGCCTGCGAGACCTGCGTGCTGATTGAAAACGAAATGCGCCGCGCCGCCGGCGAGCGCAGTGATTTCCGGGTGGTGTCGCAGGACGATCCGCAGTTTCCCGCCGGCGTTGCCAACGTGGTCGATGACCGCGAACTCGATCTGTCATGGACGAACAACATCGAGTCGATGCCGACGCTGATTCATTACCGTGACGGGCGTGAGGTCGAACGGGTTGTCGGCTGGGATCGCGCCGGCTGGCAGCGCCTGACCGGCATTGCCGACCTCGGTGCACATCTGCCCGTACTGCGGCCGGGATGAGGCTCACGCTCACTCGAGCCCGGGGTGGCCGAGAAACTCGAAGCAAAACACAGCGGCGCGACATGGCTGGCGGCGCGCAAGGTGGAATACGGCGAGCACATGGACCCGGCCGAGGTCTGTTTCGAACGCGGCTGGACCGACGGCCTGCCGGTGACGCCGCCGACCGACGAACGGGTGATTGCGATGCTCAAGGGCACGACGCGCAAGCCAGACGAAATCGTCGGTCGCATTCCGCCCAACCTCGCCGAATGCACCATCGAAAAGGTGGCGATCAACGCGGTGATGGCCGGCTGCAAACCGGAATACATGCCGGTGCTGCTGGCGGCAATCGAGGCGGCGCTGGAACCGCTGTTTACCTTGCACGGTGTGCTCGCAACAACGTATTTTTCGTCGCCGGTGATCATCGTCAACGGTCCGGTGGTCAAACGCATCGGCATGAACAGCGGCATCAATGCGCTGGGGCAGGGCAACCGCGCCAATGCCAGCATCGGCCGCGCGCTGAATCTGATCGTGCGCAATGTCGGTGGCGGTCGTCCCGGCGAGGTTGATCGCTCGACGCTGGGCGCACCGAGCAAATTCACGCTGTGTTTTGCCGAAGATGAATCCGATCCGGCGTGGCAGCCGCTGGCGCAGGCGCGTGGCATCGCACCGGGCAAATCCGCAGTGACGCTGTTCCAAGGGCATGGTCCTGAAGCCTTTGTCGACCAGAAATCGCGCACGCCCGAAGCACTGACCAAATCGTTTGCAATGTCGCTGGTGAAAATCGGCCATCCCAAGCTGGTGCAATCGGCGCGCGCGATAGTCGTGCTGTCGCCGGAGCACTACGGCATTTACCGCGATGCCGGCTGGGATCGCGCGCGCATCGAGCGCGCCCTGTATGAAGCGACCATAAGGCCTGGGGCCGAACTGGTGGCCGGTGCAGATGGTGTAGGCGAGGGCATACCCGCCAGCCGCGCCGGCGAGCAGGTGCCGAAATTCCATGAAGACGCCTTGATGGTGGTGCGTGCCGGTGGCGCCGCCGGGCTGTTCTCGGCGATCCTGCCGGGATGGCTGGCGGGGCGCGCGCGTGCGGAACTGCAGCCGGTGACGAAAGAAGTCAGGGAGTGATCAAGGCAAAGGCAGATCTTTAACCGCCAACGCGCCAAGAGCGCCAAGAACAGCAAATGCAACAACGGCAAATGCAACAACGGCAAATGCAACAACGGTATTAACAGGATGGGCAGGATTGGCAGGATGATTGGTACGGATTTGAGCGTTATGAATGATTTTGATTTTCCTTGGCGCTCTTGGCGACTTGGCGGTAAACGATTTTGAAGTTTTTGCGTCTCGGCGGTAAAACGTTTTTAAAAAGGAGTTCCCATGAACTGGATGCGTGATCCGACTGCGGAAACTGAATCAGTAATGCGTGCGCGGCGCGCACCGCCGCAATCGCTCGAAGGTTTGACGGTGGGGCTGTTCGACATCGGCAAGACGCGCAGTGATGAATTCCTGAATCAGATCGAAAAGCGCATGGGTGAGCGCGGCATTGCGACCAAACGTTTCGGCAAGCCGACCAACGCCAAGGTGGCATCGAAGGATATTGTCGACAAGGTGGTCAGTGAAGCCGATGTGGTGCTGATCGGCCTCTCGGATTGAGGGTCATGCACGTCGTGCAGTCTGCACGACCTGATGACTTTCGATCAGCGCGGTTTGCCGGGTGTGTCGATCGTGACCACGGAATTCCGCGATGCGATTGCGGTGCAGAGCCGTGCGCTGGGTTTTGAGCCGGCGGTGGTGTATGTTCCCCATCCGGTGCAGAACCGTACGGCGGATGAACTCGCGGCTGTTGCGGATGCCGTTCTCGATTCCGCACTGGCCTGTTTGACCGCCAAAAAATAATTAATAAAAACAAATACTTATGATTAACCGCCGACGTAGTATCCGGTCGGCACTCTGCAACTCAACCCGGGAACAACAATGAAGATTCTGGTTTATGGCGCTGGAGCCATTGGCGGTTTTTTTGGCGGACGGCTGACGGTCGCCGGTGAAGATGTGACGCTGGTGGCGCGCGGCGCGCAATACGACGCGCTGGCCAATCGAGGCCTGATTCTCGAAGGCCCGAAAAGCGGCATGCCCGACCCGATCAAGGTGCGCGTGTGCAAGCCGGGCGAGGAGAAGGGGCCGTATGACGTCGTGTTCGTGACGCTGAAGTCACAGCAGATCGCACCGGTCGCGCAGCATCTGCGCGGCCTGGTGAAAAAGGACGGCGTGCTGGTGTTCCCGCAGAACGGCATTCCCTGGTGGTATTTCCAGGGCATCGAATCCAAGTACAAAAATGCGCAACTCAAATCACTGGATTCGGACGGCGTGCTGATGCGTACCTTCGAGCCGCAGATGATCATCGGCGGCACTGCACTGAAGCCTTCGGATCTGGTCGCGCCCGGGCATATCCGCGTGCCGGACGGCGATACCGATGCGCTGGTCATCGGCGAGATCGACAACAGCGTGACGCCGCGCGTGCAGGCGATTGCCGATGTCGCCACCCGCGCCGGCTGGACCGGCAAGGTGTCGAATGACGTGCGATTGGTCAAGTGGACCAAGCTGCTGTCGAACGCGGTTTGGAATCCGCTGGGCGCGATCACGCAATCGACCGCACGGGAAGCGGCCGAATTCGCCGGCTCCAAACCGCTGGCGGTGGCGATGATGCGCGAAGTGATGGCGGTGGCCAATGCCGTCGGCACGAAGATGGATGTCGATGTTGAAGCGCGGGTGGCTGATGCGGCCAAACGCGCATCGCTGCCGACCTCGACGCTGCAGGATGTGCGCGCCGGCCGTCCGCTGGAAATGGACGCCATCATCAATGCGGTGATCGAACTCGGCCAGATGACCGGGGTGCAGACGCCGTCGCTGCAGGTGGTCGCGGCCTGCGTCAACCTGCTCAATCGCCGCATCAGCGATGACGGGGTGGCGATCCGGCCGGTCAAAAAGACCTGATCGATAAACGACGGTCCCGGTGAAAATCGGGGCCGTTCCCACCGGTCAACTTGCCGGGCCGACCGAAATCACGCGGCGGATTTCATCCGTCTTGAAACCCAGAACCGATGGCCGCCGCACGCCCGGCAGCGTGACCACGTCATAAAGCTCGCTGACGATGCCGTCGATGCGCAGCGAGTGCACGACATCGCCCGAAGTCAGGTCAATCACCTGCAACTGGCAACGGGCCTCGATGTTTTTCTCGCGCAGCCGGTCGTCCAGGGCCAGTCCCGAGAAGGTCTTGTTTTCGCGCGGTTTCGACAATCCGACAATCGCGAAATTGCCGCAGAAGGCGAGGCCGCGCGCATAACCGGGGCAGAACGCCACCGGCTCGAATGTTCCGCGCTTGAGGTCGACATAACCGAAGTTGCCGTTGCCCGAATCGAGCAGCCAGAGTTTTCCCTGGTGCATGCGCGGCGAATGCGGCATCGACAGTCCTTCGGCCACGATCTGGTTGCTGCGCACATCCATCACGATGCCGCCGCTGCGCCGGTGATCGCGCCATGCTTCATGCGCGTCGCTTTTGCCGACCGCAGTCACATAGGCCGGTGTGCCGTTGTCCATCGCCAGCCCGTTGAGGTGGCAGCGGTCTTCCGCAGCCAGTTTGCTGACAAAAGGCGGTTGCCACAGCGGCGAGAAGCTGTGTTTTTCGCTGACCGTGGCGAGGCATGAAAACAGCGTGTTGACGAATACCACGCGGCCTTGCGCATCAACCGCCACATCGTGTGAGTCGATGTCGCCGGTGGTCCAGGCCAAACGCGGCACATACAGCCGGTCGTAGCCGTCATGCACCACGCCGGCGTCGAGCGTGTTCTCGAAGCGCCACAGCTGGTACAGCGTGCTCATGTACAGCGTCTGCCCGTCGCCCCAGAGGCCCATGCAGCGGTTGAAGGTGCGCTCGAACACCGACAGCCGGCCGTTGTCCTGCATGCCGATCATGAACAGCTTGCCGCTCTGGTAGGTGGTGAAGGCGAGGCTGGCCTTCTGCTCGGTCAGCCAGGAGGTGAACTGGCGGGAACCGGTGAGTTCGAGTTCGGGAGTGGGGGCGGATGCCGGGTTGGTGAGGGTCATGGATGCCGTTTTTTTGTTGTTCGTGTCAGTTTTTCCGGTCGCTCGGAGAATAGCGTATAGCGGTGGGTGATGTGTTGATTGGCCCTGAGTGTCACTGAATCGGGACGGTGTTTTTCGACACTATAGGACATTCCTGTTGCCGGGTATGGGACTTTGCTGTGGACTGCGTGAACCAGTTGGCAGGTAGGCTTTTTTCACTCTGAAAGAAGGAGGATTACCCTGGAAAATCTGTGTTATAAACAGGCAGTTATTTCGTGCCGGAATTTTTTTCGGATCTGACGCTGCACACAGATTGAGCGTCGACGCCGCAAAGACGGGGAACGCAACGCATGGCAATTTTGTGGTCATCGCTCACTGACGGACAATCCATCGCGTTCGATCCGTCGCTGGATTCGCTGGAGTTCAACATTCCCGGGAGTTCCGCATCCCAGGTGTTTCTGAGCTATCCGTCCGGCAGCAGCGTGATCCTCAGTTATGCCGGCCGCAGCGTCACGCTGCAAACGTCGCCGTATTCGCTGGTTTTCAACAATTTCATTTTCTCCGACGGCAGCCGGCTGGTGTTCGGCAACGGCGCCAATGACTCGCTGGCGGGGAATGACGACGCCAATAACACGCTGAGCGGAACCACCGGCAACGATCTGCTTGATGGTGGCCTTGGCAACGATACGATGACCGGCGGTGCCGGCAACGATGTTTACGTGACGGACTCGTTCTTTGATGTCGTTGTTGAAAACCCCGGCGAAGGCAACGATCAGGTCCGTACCTCGGCATCGGCTTACACGCTGTCCGCCAATATCGAAAACCTGCGGATGACCCGTGGTGACGTCAGCTTCGACGGCACCGGCAACAGCCTGAACAACATCATTACCGGCAACAACAGCAACGACTCCATCAATGGCGCGAGCGGCGCCGACATCATGGCCGGCGGCCTCGGGGATGACCGGTACGCTGTCGATGATCCGGGCGACATGGTGCTGGAGCTGGCGAACTCGGGCTTCGACACGGTGGTCAGCACCATCAGCTACGACCTGATGGCCGCCTGGCATGTTGAAGGACTGTCTCTGGGAGGCATCGCTGACATCAACGGCAGTGGCAACCGGCTGGACAACTACATTCAGGGCAATTTCGGCGCCAATCTTCTTTCCGGATCCATCGGCAACGATACGCTCAGCGGCGGCGGTGTCGAAGTCGATACTCTGGCCGGCGGCGTCGGTAATGATGTTTATCTTTTTGAAGATAATGCGTTAAGCGACTTCATCATCGAAGGCGCCGGACAAGGCAGCGACAGGCTGGTGCTGATCAGTGAAGGTCCGCCGCAGGTGCTGAACCTCGCCGGTGTGGCCGGCGTGAAGATGGTCTCGGTCGAAACGATTGATCTGGCGGGGGGCGGCAATCGTCTGGATCTGTCTGCCGCGGATATCGCCGCGCTGGCGCCGGACGGTTCGATGCTGCGCGTGGACGGTACTGCCGAAGATTCGATCTATGGCGGCGGCGGATGGTTTCTGGACGGGGTCGTGAACAGCGGTGGACAGAATTACGAACGGTTTTCGCAGGGGGCGGTGACGCTGCAGGTGGATGAGGACATTCTCCGCTACAACTTCAGTTTTTCGATCAACCTGTCGGCGCTCGATGGCAGCAACGGCTTCGAGATCAACGGCGAGGCGGCAGTTGACTTTTCCGGCAACTCCGTTTCTGCCGCGGGGGATGTCAACGGCGATGGATTTGCCGACCTGCTGATCGGGGCGCGGGGGCGCGATACCAACGGCGACCTTGCCGGGGCGAGCTACGTGGTGTTCGGAAAAAGCGGGGGTTTCAGCGCCAACCTCAACCTGTCGGCGCTGAACGGTACGGACGGCTTCGAGATCAACGGCGAGGCGGCAGGTGACCTATCCGGCGCTTCCGTTGCCGGGGCTGGGGACTTCAATGGCGACGGATTTGCCGACCTGCTGATCGGCGCGTGGAGCCGCGATACCAACGGCGACTATGCCGGGGCGAGCTATGTGGTGTTCGGCAAAAGCGGGGGTTTCAGCGCCAACCTCAACCTGTCGGCGCTGAACGGCAGGGACGGCTTCGAGATCAATGGCGAGGCGGCAGGTGACGCGTCCGGCCTTTCCGTGGCCGGGGCTGGGGATGTCAACGGCGACGGATTTGCCGACCTGCTGATCGGCGCGTATCGCCGCGATACCAACGGCGACGTTGCCGGGGCGACCTACGTGGTGTTCGGCAAAAGTGGGGGGTTCAGCGCCAACCTCAACCTGTCGGCGCTGAACGGCACGAACGGCTTCGAGATCAATGGCGAGGCGGCAGGCGACTTTTCCGGCAACTCCGTTTCTGCCGCGGGGGATGTCAACGGTGATGGATTTGCCGACCTGCTGATCGGGGCGCGGGGGCGCGATACCAACGGCGACCTTGCCGGGGCGAGCTACGTGGTGTTCGGCAAAAGCGGGGGTTTCAGCGCCAACCTCAACCTGTCGGCGCTGAACGGTACGGACGGCTTCGAGATCAACGGCGAGGCGGCAGGTGACCTATCCGGC
>Ga0172373_10000233_pt1 | contig 88956 bp, 85 predicted proteins | sample Lak10m_2_FD_114546 | JGI IMG/M metagenome (GOLD analysis project Ga0172373, IMG submission 114546) | Freshwater microbial communities from Kabuno Bay, South-Kivu, Congo - kab_092012_10m | ecosystem: Environmental > Aquatic > Freshwater > Lake | place: Democratic Republic of the Congo...
CGGCTGGCAAGTCGGCTGACAAGTCGGGTTGCGAAGGCAAAGCCGTGAGCAAGGACGGCAAGCCGCTGGCCGGCGCTGCCAAGGCTGCCTTCATGAAGAAGTGCGAGAAGGACGCCAAGGCCAAGTAAGCGGCCCGTGATGCGGAAAACGCCGGCCACGCGCCGGCGTTTTCTTTTGCGGCGCTAGAATCCTGCGCATGAAACCTTCCCCCGAAAGCCCGCCCAGGTACGAACCCGGCGGCGACCGCATCATGCTGGTCATCGTCGTCATCGTCCTAACCGCCCTGGCCGGCATGGCCTGGAGCTTTTTCTCCCGGCTCGACGCGCCACGCGACGCGCCGGAAATCAAGGCGCGCCACCTGCCGCCTTCCGCCCGCCCGGAACCGTCCAAAACCGCCGTAGCGCCAGCGCCGACTTCCGCCCCGGCACGCTGACCCGGCCGCACCGCAGGGCGCGTTGCCATGCTATGTAACGGCTATGCAACGGCTTGCACTGCAATTCGTTGCATAGTATCGTGGCGGGCATGTCGCTCGACCATGCCCTGCTGGTGTCGCTGCTGGAAAAGCCAAGTTCCGGCTACGAGCTGGCGCGCCGCTTCGATCGTTCGATCGGCTATTTCTGGCATGCCACGCACCAGCAGATCTACAAGGTGCTGGCACGCATGGAAGAGGCCGGCTGGATCACCGGCGAGCTGCAGCTCGGTGAATCGGCACCCGACCGCCGACTGTTCGCGGTCAGCCCGGCCGGGCGCGGCGAACTCTCGCGCTGGCTTGCCGAACCGACCGATCCTGAAGGCATACGCGACACGCTGATGGTCAAGCTGCGCGGCGCGGCCTTTGGCGATGCCACGACGCTGATCCCCGAACTGGAACACCACCGCGCGCTGCATGCGAACCGGCTGACGGCCTACCGCGTGATCGAGAGCCGCGATTTTTCCGGCACCCTCGACCGGCGCCGGGCACTGCAATACCAGGTCCTGAAAAGCGGCATCCGCTTCGAGCAGGGCTGGCTGGAATGGTGCGAGGAGGCGCTGGGCCTGCTGCACCGATTCGAACAGGACAACCAAAGGAGACGAACGAAATGAGCAGCCCCTACCCGCACCTGCTGGCCCCGCTGGACCTCGGCTTCACCACGCTGAAAAACCGCGTGCTGATGGGCTCGATGCACACCGGCCTGGAAGACATCGGCAACAGCCACGACCGCATGGCGGCCTTCTACGCCGCGCGCGCCAAAGGCGGCGTCGGCCTGATCGTCACGGGCGGCTTTGCCCCCAACCAGGACTCGATTGTCATGCAAGGCGCCTCCATCCTCGACAACGAAACCGAGGCGGCCAAGCACCGCGTCATCACCGACGCGGTCCATCAACACGGCGGCAAGATCTGCGTGCAGATCCTGCACACCGGCCGCTACGCCTACCACAAGCGCCCGGTGGCCCCCTCGGCGCTGAAGGCGCCGATCAACCCGGTGACGCCGCACGCCCTGACCGAAGACGAGATCCAGAAGACCATCGCCGATTACGCGCAGTGCGCGGCGATGTGCCAGTTCGCCAACTATGACGGCGTCGAGATCATGGGCTCGGAGGGCTACCTGATCAACGAGTTCCTCGCGCCGCAGACCAACCATCGCGAAGACCGCTGGGGCGGCAGCCTGGAAAACCGCATGCGCTTCGGTCTCGAGGTGGTGCGCGCCGTGCGCGCCCGGGTCGGCGCCAACTTCATCATCATCTTCCGGCTCTCGATGCTCGACCTGGTCGAAGGCGGCGGCACCTGGGACGAAGTGGTGACCATGGCGAAAGAGGTCGAGCAGGCCGGCGCCACCATCATCAACACGGGGGTGGGCTGGCACGAGGCGCGCATCCCGACCATCTACACCGCCGTGCCGCGCGCCGCCTACACCTGGGTCACGGCGCGCATGAAAGGCCAGGTGAAGATTCCGCTGATCACCACCAACCGCATCAACGACCCGCAGGTCGCCGAAGAGGTGCTGGCACGCGGCGACGCCGACATGGTGTCGATGGCGCGGCCCTTCCTCGCCGATGCCGAGTTCGTGAACAAGGCCGCCGCCAACCGCGCCGATGCCATCAACACCTGCATCGCCTGCAACCAGGCCTGCCTCGATCACATCTTCTCGCGCCAGCTTTGCTCCTGCCTGGTGAATCCCTTCGCCTGCCATGAGCTCGATGTCGAGGTGCTGCCCGCCGATTCGCCGAAGAAGGTGGCCGTGGTCGGCGCCGGCCCCGGCGGCCTCGCCGCCGCGACGCAGCTTGCCGAGCGCGGCCACCGCGTCACCCTGTTCGATGCCGCCGCCGAAATCGGCGGCCAGTTCAACCTGGCGCGCCGCATTCCGGGCAAGGAGGAATTCGGCGAGACCCTTCGTTATTTCGGCACCCGCCTGAAGGAACTCAAGGTCGACGTGCGCCTGAATCGCCGTACTATCAGCGCCGACTTTTCGGGCTATGACCACGTCGTGGTCGCCACCGGCGTCACGCCGCGCACTCCGGCCATTCCCGGTATCGAACATGCCAAAGTCGCAAGCTATGTCGACCTGCTGCTTGGGCGCAAGACGGCGGGCAAGCGCGTGGCGGTGATCGGTGCCGGCGGCATCGGCTTCGACGTTGCCGAGTACCTGACGCACAGCGACGATCACGGCGACCCGATCGCCGCCTATCGCCAGACCTGGGGCATCGACCCGCAATACACCGACAAACGCGGCGGACTGGTCGAACCGCAAATGCCGCCCAGCCCGCGCGAAGTCTGGCTGCTGCAACGCAAGGCCACCAAGCTCGGCGACGGCCTGGCCAAAACCACCGGCTGGGCGCGCCGCCTGCTGCTGCAAAAGCGCGGCGTGCACATGCAGGGCGGCGTCGAGTACCTGAAGATCGACGACGCCGGCCTGCACATCGCGGTCGAGGGCAAGGAGCGTGTCATCGACGTCGATACCGTCGTCATCTGTGCCGGCCAGGACCCCTGCCGCGAGCTGGTGCCGGGGCTGGAGGCCGCCGGCATTCCGCATACGCTGATCGGCGGTGCCGATGTCGCCGCCGAGCTCGATGCCAAGCGCGCGATCTGGCAGGCGACGGAGTTCGCCGTGGAGTTCTAGGTCAAACAGTCCCGGGGCATGTGCTTAGCCCCGGGGCCTTGTGCCAAGGCGAGTCGATGATAGACTTTCCCGCACATGAGTACCGAACCTGAAAATCCGCCGCCCGGCAGCCACCCTGCCGTTGCCGCGCTCACGCGCGAGATCCGCGTCATCGGCCGTCCGGCCTGGATGATCCTCGGCGGCATTGCGACCGCCGCCGCCGGCCTGGTCGTCTGGAGTTTCGTCGGCAAGCTGCAGACCAAGGTCTCCGGTCCATGCATGGTTTTGAGCAGCGAAGGCGTGGTGGACGTCAAGGCTGGCGCCGGCGGTCGCATCGCCGAGGTTTCCGTCAGGCCCGGCGCCGAGGTACGCGAAGGTGACTTGATCGCGACCCTGTCGCAACCCGACCAGGACGAACGCATCAAGCGCATGCAGGCCCGGCTGGTCGAGATCGAGCGCCGCGCGGCCAGCATCGGCAGCCTGTCCTCACGCGGCGTAGCCCTCAGCAACGAAGCTTTCGCCCGCCGCATGGACTTTGTCGAGCGCCAGATCGAAGTCGCCAGGTCGCGCACCGAAATCGAACGCAACCAGATTGAAACCGCCCGCCAGCTGGTCGAACAGCGGCTGGCCACGCGCCGTTCGCTGGAGGAAGCCCAGCGCGCGCTGGAGGTCACCGAGATGTCGATCGCCGTGCTGCGCCGGCAACTGACCGACATCGAACGCGAGCGCACCGAACTCGCCAAGCGCGAAGCAGAGGAACGCTCTCAGATCGCACTTGAACGGTCAGAGGCCAGGCGCGAACTCGCGCTGCTGGAGTCCGAGCGGGGACGCGCCACGGCTGTGCGCAGCGCCTTCGCCGGTCGCGTGGTCGAGATCAAGGCCGGACGCGGCACCCTGGTCAGTGGCGAAACCCCGGTGGCGCTGCTGGAGCGCCGCGGCGAGGCCGGTGGCGTGGAAGTGGTGATGTACGTCGCCTCCAGTGATGGCAAGAAGATCGCTGTCGGCTCGGCCACCGAACTGCTGCCGGCGACAGCCCGCAAGGACGAACATGGCTACCTGCGCGGCAAGGTCAGCTATGTATCGGATTATCCGGCGACCCCCCAGGCCCTGCAGGCTACGCTGGGCAGCGAGGAACTGGTCAAGGAACTGGCCTCGTTATCGGCGCCGTTCGAAGTGCGGATCCACCTCGACCAGCTGGACGGCAAGCCGGTATGGACGCGGGCGTCCGACGAAACACCGGCGGTCCGTGCCGGGACACTTTGCGCCGGCAAGGTGACCGTGCGTAACGAGCGGCCCATCGGCTTCGTAATACCGGCGCTGCGCAAGCAGACCGGTTGATCTCCCCGTAAGGCAGGTCTCCGCCCGCCGGCCACCCGGCAGAGGCGGTCAGCTGATTCACAGGCACTAAAAAACCGTGGCGGAGTCACCTCCGCCACGGTTCTGTCCTGCGCGCCGATCAGCTTAGCGCTTGAATCCCTTGAAGACCTTCATCTTGGACTTGTCCTTGGACTTGTCCTTGAGCTTCAGCTTGGTCTTGTCCTTCGACTTGTCCTTGGCCTTCATCTTGGACTTGTCCTTGGACTTGCTCTTGTCCTTCATCTTCTTCAGGTCCTTGAGCTTCTTGAGGTCTTTCAGCTTGGACTTGAGCTTCTCCTTGGACTTGTCCTTCGACTTATCCTTTGACTTGTCCTTGGCCTTCATTTTGGACTTGTCCTTCGACTTGTCCTTGGACTTGGTCTTGTCCTTGAGCTTCTTCAGATCCTTGAGTTTCTTGAGGTCCTTGATCTTCTTCAGGTCCTTCAGCTTGTCCTTCAGCTTGTCCTTGGACTTAAGCTTGGACTTGTCCTTCGACTTGTCCTTGGACTTCGACTTGTCCTTGAGCTTCTTCAGGTCCTTGAGCTTTTTGAGGTCCTTCATCTTCTTCAAGTCCTTGAGCTTGGACTTGAGCTTCTCCTTGGACTTGTCCTTCGACTTGTCCTTGCTCTTGTCTTTGCTCTTGTTCTTGTTCTTGTCCTTTGCCTTGTCCTTGGCTTTCTGCTTCTCCTTGGCCTTCTGCTTGTCCTTCAGCTTCTTCAGCTCCTTGAGCTTTTCCTTCAGCTTGTCCTTGGCCTTGAGTTTCTGCTTGTCCTTGTCCTTGTCCTTGTTCTGGTCGTCACCGCCAAATCCGCCATCCTGCGGCCCGCTGCGCGTAGACCCACCAACGCCACCGGCCACGCTTTCGAGGTCGGAATCATCCAGTTCGTTCTGGTCCTTGCCCGCTGTTTGATTGCTCATGAACTACCTCCATCCCCATGGTTACGCTACGAATGATCCGGCCCCTGAACTCATCGACGGCCCGCGCCGATTCTAGTACAACGAATATTTGAAACAGGAAGGAATTAGTTCACGCTCATGCAATTTCTGTGGCGCATTTGGTACAACGTTCACTTGCGCTTGGTGCGGCCACGCTTCTTGCGTGCACCGGTATCAACGTTCTGGCGTCGCGCCAGTTCGGCGAACGCGCCTTCCTCATCCTCCAGCAATTCGTCATAACGCCCCTGCTGCACCACCTTGCCGTCCTGCAGGACGATGATCTGGTCAGCCTCGACGATGGTGCTGAGCCGGTGCGCAATCACCAGGCGTGTCGCCTTCAGGCGCAGCAGGCTTTCGGCAACCACGGATTGCGACGTATTGTCGAGGGCGCTGGTCGCCTCGTCGAGGAAAAGGATCTTGGGCTCGCCGGCAAGCGCGCGCGCGATCAGGATGCGCTGCCGCTGGCCGCCGGACAGCGTGCTGCTGCCCTCGCCGATGGCGGTGTGCATACCCATCGCCATTTCCTTGATGTCCTGTTCCAGGCCGACCATGCGCGCCGCCGCCCAGGCGTCGTCGAGGCTGCCGCCCTTGACGCCGACGATGTTGGAGAAGATGTCACCGGCCAGCAGCGGGCTGTTCTGCAGCACCACGCCGAACTGGCGGCGCAGCGCCTGCTGGTCGAGTTCGGCCAGGGCATGGTCGTCGAACAGGATCGCGCCGCCGGTGGGTTCTTCGAAGCCGAGCAGCAGGCGCAGCAGCGTGGACTTGCCCGATCCCGACGGCCCGACGATGGCGGTAAAGCTGCCCGCCGGAATGGAGATCGACACATCATCGAGCACATTCTCGCCTTCCGGATAGGCGAATGACACCTGGCTGATCTCGATGGCACCGGCGAGCTCGCCGGGATCGATCTCGCCGCTGCTGCCTTCGGGGGTATGTTCGAGAATCGGCTTGGCCATCTTGTACATCGGCACCACGAGAAACAGGCCGACAATGGTTTCGCAGACCTGGATCAGCGACAGAAAGATGGCGCTGAAGGCGCTGAAGAAGCCGACCAGTTCACCACTGCTGAGCTGGGTGCCGCCCTGTTTGACGGACAGCGAGGCCATCATCGCCAGCACCACCAGCAGGCCGATCCGGTGGTAGCCGCGCAGAATTACCTCCTGTTGCGCCTTGAGCTTGAGGATCAGCAGCCGGATGCGGCGCATGCTGACGAAGGCATCGGCCCAGACCCCCATGGCGCGCGACTCCGAGGCGGTGGTGCGCAGCTTGGACACGCCCTGGACCAGTTGCAGGACGACGGCCATGACCCGGCGCATGGAGACTTCCACCGAATGCAGCGCATGGAAGGTCCACCAGGTGAAGAACCCCAGCAGGCCGATGCCGAGCAGGACGAGGAGTATGCCGACCAGCGCCAGCCCCGCGCTGAACTTGAACAGCACGACAAAGCCGAGCAGGCCGAAGATGCCGCTGATGAGGCCGGTCAGCGTGGACACCGACAGCATCTTGGCGATGGTGTTCACCGCGTTTACGCGCATCGTCAGGTCGCCGACCGCGTACTCGCGGAAGAAGCCGATCGGCATCGCCAGCAGGCGGTCCCATACCGCTGCCTGGATGTCGTGCTCGATGTGGGCGGCAACGCGCACCAGAACCTGGCCCTTGGCCAGCTCGAACAGCACCTGCACCGCCGCGGCGACCAGCAGCACCAGGCCGATCTGCATCAGGACATTCAGCTTTGCCGAGGGGATGATCTCGTCGACCACTTCCGCCGTCGCGATCGGCAGGACCATGGCCAGGAAGGCGATCAGGGTGGCAATACCCAGCGCCACGCCGAGGTCCTTGCCCCGCCCATGGAAGCCGTAACCGACGAGATCGGCGATGCCCACCGGTTGGCGCGGGAAGGGGCGGTAGAAGGCCAGACCGTAAGGCTTGAGTTCGGAAGCGAGTTCAGCATCGACCGGCCGGCGCTCGCCGGTCAGCGGATTGACCGCTTCGTAGCGCCGTCGCCGTGTCGGCATCAGCGTCAGCGGTGCCTCGTCCTCGGCGCCGAAGGCCAGCATCGGACCGTTGTCGAGCAACCACCATTCGCCGGAAAGCGTGACCTCGCGGATGCGGAAACCGGACTTCGCCGCAATCGCCGCCATGCGCTGCTTGGGCGGCGCGCTGCTGGAGCCGGCATCCGCCAGCTCCATCCCGAGTGAATCGCAGATCAGCTTGGCGGCGGCGAACAGGGCTGCATCGGCACTGGCGGGCGGCTTCGCGCCCTCGGCACTGGCGTCGAGCAGGCGGCGCATGACGAGGATGCCATCGGCTGTCGCCGCCTGCACGCCATCGTGGCGGCCGCGCATGCGTGCGCCACCGGCGTGTTCCGCCTGCAGCGCCGCCTCGCAACGCAACAACAGCAACTGGCGGACGGTGCGCACGTAGCCGTCGAGCAGCTGTGCGGCATCTTCAATATCTTCGAAAGCCGTGACGGTCGCGCTGCTGTCCTCGTCCACCGTCAGCCAGGCCTGGTGGGTGACGATCGCCGTCTCGCCAGCGCCGACTTTTCCCAGGGCCGAATCCAGCAACTTCAGCTGGCCGCTGTCGACCCGCACGGCAATGATGCCGTAATCGCAGGCCAGCCAGTCGCCGCGGGTCGCCTCGACGGCCTCGCCGGCCACCATGCGCCGTGCCGCGCCCATGGGGCGCTCCGGTGCGATCTGCTCGAACCAGCTGCGCAGGCTGTCATGCATCAGCTCCTGGGTTTCCTCGAGAGCGTCGTCCTCGATGTAGGCCTGCCAGTCCTCTATCGTCGTGACCTGGAACTTCGCGCCCGGACCCGGCACGGCCAGCAGACGATCGATACCGGGCGGCAGCTCAAAACCTCCGGCCACCGGCTGGTTGCGATCGGCGCGCAGCAGATGGTGCAGGGCACCGGCCGCACCGGCCGCCTCCGAGCCAACCGCAAAGACATCGAAATAGCCCCGGGTAACCTCGACGACGACCATCGGGTCGTCGAGCACCAGTCCGTTGCGCGCCTGAACGGCGTCGGCGGTTTCGACGGGGCTCTCGTCGTCGGTGCTCATCCCTGCTCCACCAGTCCGCGGTACATGCCGTTGCGGATCGCCATCAGTTCCTTGTGCGTGCCCTGTTCGATCAGCTGTCCTTCGTCGAGCACCAGGATGCGGTCACAATCGCGCACCGTGCTCAGACGGTGGGCGATGATGATGCAGGCGCAGCCACGCCGCCGCAGGTTGTGCTCCAGCGCCTCCTCGGTGGCGGTATCGAGCGCGCTGGTGGCTTCATCAAGCACCAGCAGACGCGGGTTCGCCAGCAGCGCGCGCGCGATCTCCAGACGCTGCCGCTGGCCCCCGCTCATGTTGCGGCCGCCCTCGATCACCACGCCGTCATAGCCATCCGAACGGCTCATGATGAAATCGTGGATCAGCGCATCCTTGGTCGCGGCGATCAGGTCGCTGTCGGACACCGAGGGATCCCACATGGTCAGGTTTTCCCGGAACGTGCCCTCGAACAAAGTGATGTCCTGATCCACCAGCGCCACCGAACCGGCCAGGCGGGCGCGGCTGTAGGCTTCGCGCGGCTTGCCGTCGAACAGGATTTCCCCCGCTGTCTGGATGTAGAGCCCGGCCACCAGCTTGGCCACCGTCGACTTGCCGCAGCCGGAACGGCCGACGATGGCAATACGTTCGCCCGGCCGCAGCAGCAGCGAAAAGCCATCGAGCAACGGCGGGTCGGTCGGGTTGTAGCTGAAACTGACGTCGCGGAATTCGAGGTGACCGGCGAGCTTCACCGGGCCGTCCTGCAGGTCTTCCGGCCGGAATTCGGGAATGCCGTCGGCCAGCGGATCGCGCTGGTACTGCAGGACGTCCTCGACGCGCTGCAGGTCGCCACGCAGGTTCTGCACCGTGGTCATCATGTTGGCGAGCGCCATCGCCGGGTTGATGAAACTCAGCGACAGTGCCTGGAAGGCCACCAGCATGCCGATGGTGAGGTGGCCCTCGACCACCCGGTAGCCGCCGAAGCACAGGATCATGGCTTCGCTCAGCAGCATCAGCACGGCCGGCACCTGGTGGTACTTGAGGCCGAGGTTCTCCACTCGCTGGTGGGCGGCGACATATTGCGCCAGGGCGCCGCCGAAACGGCCGAAGGCGGCGGATTCGGCGGCCGACGCACGCAGGGTCTCGATCACCGAGAGGCCGCCGGCCGAGATCCCCTGCAGCTTGCCCAGCGAAATCGACATCGCCAGGCTGCTCTCCTGGGTGACTTGCGACACCCGCTTGAGGATGGCAAGGTTGGCGATCACCACGGCCAGGCTGGTCAGGGCCAGCACGGCGTCGAAGCCGAGCATGACGAGGAAGAAGAACACCGCCAGCAAGGCATTGACCACGGTGCGCGCCAGCTCCCCGGTGATGACATTTGCAATGTTGTCATTCAGCATCAGGCGCCAGGCAATTTCGCCCGGTGCCCGCTGGGTGAAAAAGGTCAAGGGCAGCTTGAGCAGGTGCCAGAAGAAGCGTGTCGCCATCAGCAGCACCAGCTTGGTCTGGAAGCGCAGCAGGTACCAGCGCTGCAGCCAGTCGAGCAGCACGTAGAGCGCGGTGGCCAGGCCGTAGCCGATGAGGATGCCGGTAGCCCAGGTCTGGTCGCCGTCGAGCACCACACGATCGATGAAGACCGAGGTGAGCACCGGAAAGATCAGTCCCGGCAGCACCATGAACAAACCGGCGAACATCAGGAAGGCCAGCGCCACGCGGTCCGTGGTCAGGTGCTTGAAGGCCAGCCGGTAAAGGTTTTCCGGCTTGCCGGTCTTCTGGAACTCGGGGCCGGGCTGCACCGTCAGCACCACGCCGGTGAAGGACTGGTCGAACTCTTCCAGCGTCACCCAGCGCCGGCCGCAGGCGGGGTCGTTGATGTAGGCGCGCGTTTCGTCGAAACCCTCGAGGACGACGAAATGATTGAAGTTCCAGAAGATGATGCAGGGCAGCGCCATCTCGCGCAGATCGGCGGGTTCCTTCTTGTAGCCCTTGGCCACCAGACCGTAGGAGCGCGCCGCCTTGAGGATGTTGGTGGCCTTGCTGCCGTCGCGCGAGACACCGCAGCGGCGGCGCAATTCTTCCAGCGAGACGTAACAGCCGTAGTGGCGCAGCACGATCGACAGCGCCGCCGCGCCGCATTCCAGTGCCTCCAGCTGCAGTACCGTCGGCGTCCGCAGCTGCGGGCCGGCGGAACGCCGGCGAAACAGCGCGGCCAGCTTCTGCCACCAGGTGTTCAGCGCCGCGGCAACCATTGCTTCACCTGTGAGATCAATCGTGCGAATGGCGGCCGCTCGCGTACCGTAACTTCGGCCCGGCACAGCGCGCCCGGGCGTACCTCGGGAGGATCGGCGGCGGCCGCCGACCAGTCGAAGGTACCCTTGTCGTTGCGCGCCAGCCTGGCGCGGGCAAAGATCACCGAGCGCGAATCCGACAACTCGCGCACGAGGTTGTCGTTCTGCACCAGCAGGCGCATGCCGGGCGAGCTGACCGGGTAATCCGACACGCTGTCGATGCGCGCCCGGAGGAAACCGAATTCCTGGCGCTTGACGTAGTCCGGAACGATTTCGGCGGACATCGCCTTCGCCACCAGCTTGCCCTCGCCACCGGGAAAATAGATCGCCGCCTCGATCTCGCCACGGGCATCGTCGAGGCGTTCGATCAACAGCACGGGCGAGCCGAAGCTGACCGAGACGCCATTGCCGATCTTGATCTCGACCACCCGGCCGTCGAAGGCGCTGACGATGGGTGCCGACTGGCGCTCGATGTCGAGCGAGGCATCAAGGTTGCGTCGCGTCTCATTGACCTGGAAATCGATGGCGATGCGTTCACGCTCGCGCTGGCGCTCCTGCTCCGAGTAGCCCAGCCTGGCCTGCGCGGCGCGATCGACGAGTTGTTCGCGTTCGAGGATTGCGGCGGCATGCGCCTCCTCCGAATCCAGCAGGGTACGGCGCGTGATCAGGCCCTGCGCGACCAGCTGGCGTTCGGTGGCGAGCCGTTTTTCGATGGCCCGCGCCTTGTCTTCCGCCAGGCGGATCTGCGCCTCGAACAGCTTGCGCTCGGCCGATGCCGCGCTCTGGCCCTGTTTACCGGAACGGCTGCCGAAGCGATTGATCTCGTCGCGCCGCCGCTCGAGTTCGGCGAGGCGCTCGCGCGCGGCGCGGATCTGGTCATCGAGTTCGGGACGCAGGATGCGGCCGATCGGAGTACCCGCGACAACGCGATCGCCCAGCTTCACCGCCAGACCGCCGACGACACCGCCGGCGCTGGCCGTCACCTCGGCAATGCCGCTGGGGCTGGTGAGGATGCAGCGGCCGGCAACCTTCTGTTCGAAGCGCCAGGCGAAACCCCAGACCACAAATGCCGTCAGCAGGATGGCGGCGCCGACGATGCCCAGCAACAGGTTGGGGCGGTCGATGCCGAGCAGCGCGTCAAGCCGGTCCGGCGACGACAGGCGCGCCAGCGCAACCTTGCGGAACAGCTTCTGGCTGCGGTCGGAGTCGCTGCCGTCCATCAGCGTGGCGCCAATGCGCCGCCGAGCAGCGCCGTGTCGACCCGGAACGCGGGGCCGTCGCGAACCACCAGCTCGCCGGACTCAAACAGGATCTGGGCGATACCCGAGGCGTACTCCTGACGTAGTTGCAGCAGCTGCAGGCGCGCCGCGTCGAGGCGATCCTGTACCGTGATCACGTCGATCAGCGTAGACAACCCGAGCTTGCGCTTGACATACTCGTTCTTCACCGCCAGCTCATAGCGCGCCACCGCCGCGGCGGTGTCCTCGTAGCGCGCCAGGGTGCGCCGCAAGGCACTGGTCGCCGTCACCAGTGCCGAGCCGACATTGCCTTCGGCCTCATGCAGGCGGATCACGGACTGGCGATGGGCCGACAGGCGGGTGGTCAGCAAACCGCGCGCTGCGGTGCTTTCCAGCGGCATGCGCACCTGGAAACCGAGATTGAGCGTCGGAAAGGGTCGCGACAAATCGAAATTCGCTGTCGCGCTGCCCTCGCGCAGACCGCTGGTGTTCAGCGAACCGACGAAATCGAGCTGGGTCTTCAGCGCATCCTCTGCCGCCAGCACCTGGGAATGCGCCGCGCGTTCACGCAGGCGGGCGGCGCGCACGTCGGCACGCCGCTCCAGCGCGTCGCGTTGCCGGGCCTGCATGCGTTGGGCAAAGCCGGCGGCAACCGACGCCACCTCGGGCAGGGTGTCGGTCGCCAGCGCAGCATTGAGCACGTCGTCGAGCGTATCCGCCTGCAACTGCCGCCCCAGCGCGTTCCATGCCGCCTGCAGGGCCTGCTCCTCGGCGACGCGGCCGGCACGCTTCTCCCCGGCGCTGGCCTGCGCCAGATCGAGTTCGGCACCCGGTATCTGGTCGGCGGCCACCAGTTTCTCGATTTCCGCGACGAGTTCGCTCGCACGCCGCTCGCTTTCACGCAGGATGGTCGCCCGCGACAGCCGCGAGGCCAGCTCCCAGTAGGCCTGGACAGTGTTCAGCACGGCCTGCGCACTGGTCTGCAACAAGTCTTCGATGCTGGCATCGCGCTCGATCTCGCGCGCTTTGAGCGCCGAGGCGTTCTGTACCCCGCCGGCGTTGCGCAGCAGCGGCACACGGATGGCAAAACGCAGGCCGGCGGTGGTCTGGCGCGGCGTGCCGGAGGCTTCGTTCAGGGTGCTGCCGCTGGAATTGATGGTGGCGCCGACTTCAAGTTCGGCGCCGGAACGCAGGTTGCGCGTGATGCCGGCGCGATACTCGGAATTATTGATCCGCTCGGCCCGCCGCTCCGGCAGGCCGGCGCCGGAAAACGTGGTCACGTCCTGCTGGCGCAGGGGGCGCCTGCCCGCCTCGCGCGAGGCACCGGCGGTGAACTCGGTTTCGTAGGCGCCTTCGGCCTGCGCCACGTTACCTTCCTCGGCACCGACCTGCAGGCCCTGGATGACCACATTGGGATTGGCGCTGAGCGCGCGCTGTAGGACACTGTCGAGCACGATGCGGCCGGTAAGCGCAGGCATTCGCGCCGGCACCGCATCGCGCGGCGGCGGCTCGACCGTCAGCCGGCGCGACAGGGCCAGGTCCTGCGCCAACGCGAGCGGGCAGGCGACAAGGCCAAGGGCAACGATGCAGTTGCGCAAGCGCACGTCGGGCGGGCGACGGAAGCCGGGGCTACTGGGCCAGTTTCTTCAGCAGGCGTTCGAAGCGCAGGCCGGCGTTGTACACCTCGTCAAGCACCTCGTCATCGAGCAGGTCGGCATCCTGGCTGTCGTCCTCGTCGGCGATCGCCTTGCCGGCCTGGGCCGCCGGCGCATTGCCATAGCCGAGGGTGGACAACGTAGAGCGCATGCGATTGGCAAGGAAGACGGCCAGCGCACGATAGAAGCGGCCGGCAAAGGCAGCGTCGCGCTGCAACTGCTTGCGCAGCTTGAGCTGCGACACCGCAAGCACCACGCAATCCTCCTCGACCACCACCGAGGCCGTCGGCGGGCTGGAAATCACCAGCGAGATTTCACCAAGAATTTCGCCGACGCCGACTTCGGCGAGGCGGAAGCCGTTGGGCAGGACCACCGCCAGGCGGCCGTCAATGACGATGTAGAGGTTCTCCGATTTCACCCCGTTCTCGATCACGGTGGTGCCCTTGGTGAGCTTCAGGCGCTGGCCGTTGGTGGCCAGCCATTCGACATCGGCATCGTCAAGCTGGCCGAGTATGTAAAGTACCTTCCTCATTTCCTACCCCCCTTCGCATGTCCGCATCCCGATCGCGGGATGCGGCGGAACATCACTCGTCGTCGTCTTCGTCGTCCTCGTCGTCATCCAGCGAATCGGCATCGACGCGACTGACGCCCTGATAGTTCGGATAATCGTCGCAGAACTCGATGGCCTCGCCAAGGCTGGCCATCGGCCGCACCTCGGTGCTCGCAGCGCCCTGCTCGTCGGTTGATTGCACGAGGGCGAAACACACCACCGGGACGCTGTCCTCGTCCTCGAACATTGCCTCCCAGCCATCGGCCGGAATGATCTGCAGTATCTTTGCCATTGCGTCGCTCATCGGTTTCTCCAGTGTCGTGGTTACAGGCTCAGGTGTTCATTTCGGGTAGGGCAGCGGGATGAACTCGTCATCGCCCATCATGTCCCGCTCGAACTTGAGGAAGTCGAAATAGCCGCAGGTGCGGCCCCAGGGGAACTTGTGGCAGACATCCGGTCGCACCTCGTAGATGCCGCAGCGCCGCTTGTCGCGGTCGAAGTAAACGCAGATCGACTTGTAGATGTCGTCCTTGCGATGGCGCAGGAACCACTCGCCATCGATACGGTCAAGGCTGTGCTTCTTGATGTCACGCGGGCTGCAGTCAAAATGCGTCGCCAGCAGCGCGATGTCGTCCGGGGTCACCCGGATGCGCTCATAGCTGCAACACCAGCCGGGGCACTGCCGGCAGTCAAACTGGTCTTTCTTGGCCTTCAAGGGATCCTCCGCCATGACACGCGGAGGACCCGGCACCCCTGCGCCGACTCCGGTGTTTTCGTTTCATCTTAAACGAAATCCGCGCGGGCATGACAACCGGGCCGGAGGATAGTCGCGCCGGCGATCAGACGTCGGCAAGGAATCCCGCCCACGCCCCCGGCGTGGCCGGCGGCAGGGGCTCATAGCCGGGCATGGCCAGCAGGCGCTGGCGGAAGGTGTTTCCATGCAGGCGCGCCAGGAAGGTACTGCCTTCCGGACTGTCGGCGATGCCTCGCGACATGGCGAAGCCGTAGCGCTCGGTGATCAGCGGCACGAAGCCGAGGTCGTAGCGCGCGGCGGCGGCCTCGATGCCGAAGCCGACATCCGCCTGCCCGGTGGCGACGGTGGCGGCGATCGCTTCGTGGGTGAATTCCTCGTGGTGGTAGCCGGCGAGCTGTTCGGGGCGCAGGCCGTTGGCTGCCAGCAACTGGTCGATCAGGCTGCGGGTGCCGGAACCGCGCTGGCGATTGACCATGCGCAGGCCACGCCGCGAGACGTCGGCCAGGGTCTGCACCCGATGCGGATTGCCGCGGGCGACGATCAGGCCCTGACGCCGACGCATCACCGGCAGGCAGACATGGCGCACGGTATCGAGCCAGCGCCGCAACCAGGACTCCAACTGCACCACGCTCCAGGTTTCCGGCACATGAAAACCGGCCATCTCGCATTCGTCGCGTCCAAGTTCCGCCAGCGCTTCCTCGCTGCCGCGCCAGAACAACTCGAAGCGAATGCGGCGGCCATGCTCGATCCAGTCGGCCAGCGCCAGATCGTGGCTGGCGGCGAGCCGAAGGCGCTCCGGAGCGCTGCGCACTACCGGGGCGATCAGGGCCTCCAGCTTGCGCTGCCAGGGTGCGTGTACTTCATCGAGCGCGCGACGTGCCGCCGCATCGAGATCGACCAGCGCGGCACCGAATTCGGTGAGCCGGGTACCGCGCCCGCGCTCCATGATCACCATCGAGGCACCCAGCGCCTGCTCGCAGTCACGCAGCAAGCCCCAGGCCGAGCGATAGGACATGCCGACCGCACGTGCCGCCGCGCCGAGCGCGCCGCCTTCTGCCAGCGCCGTCAGCAATTGCAGCAGGCGTGACGAATCCACGTCACCCAGCAAGGGACCGAAATCCCAAGACCAGCGCAGACGGGGTGTGGCACGGGTTGTTGCAGGCGGCGACATATTTGACCTCCTTTCCCGCTACTTTAATCTCTTTTCGCTTATGCACCGAACTTCATAATCCGCCGGCATGACCACGCTCGGCGACTCCTTCCTGATGGCATGGCAGCTGACGGCATCGGCCGACGGCCGCCTGGCCGAGATCGTCCTCCTTAGCCTGCGCGTCAGCCTTTCGGCAACGCTGATCGCCTGCCTGATAGGCATGCCGGTCGGCGCCTTGCTGGCGGTCGGCCGCTTTCCCGGGCGGCGCATCCTGATCGTGCTGTTCAACGGCCTGATGGGACTGCCGCCGGTGGTGGTGGGACTGCTGGTCTATCTGCTGCTGTCGCGCGCCGGCCCGCTGGGCAGCTTCGGCCTGCTGTTCTCGCCCGCCGCCATGGTTGTCGCCCAGGCGGTGCTGGTTACGCCCATCGTCGCCGCACTGACGCGCCAGGTGGTCGCCGACGAGTGGACCGAATACCGTGAGCAGCTGCGTTCGCTCGGCGCCAGCCGCGCTCGGGCGGCGGCAACGCTGTTGTGGGACGGCCGCTTCTCCCTGAGTACGGCGGCGCTGGCGGGATTCGGCCGGGCCATCGCCGAAGTCGGCGCGGTGATGATCGTCGGCGGCAACATTGATGGCGTGACGCGCGTGATGACCACCACCATTGCGCTCGAAACCAGCAAGGGCGACCTGCCGCTGGCCCTGGCCCTCGGATTCATCCTGATTGTGGTCGTGCTCTCGATCAACGCGGTAGCCTATGCGCTGCGCGGCTGGGCGGAAAGGAAATGGGGGTGAGCGCCTGGCTCTCCATCGACGGCCTCGGCTTGACCGAAGGCGGCACCTGCATCATCGACTCGGCTACGCTCGCCCTGTCGGCCCAGCGCAGTGTCGTGCTTGGCCCCAATGGCGCGGGCAAGAGCACCTTGCTGCGCCTGATCCATGGCCTCCTGCATCCGAGCAGCGGGCGCCTCGCCTGGCCGGAGCGTCTGAGCCAGGCGATGGTCTTCCAGCGTCCGATCATGCTACGCACCACCGCGCTGGAGAACGTCGAGTACGGCCTCAAGCTGCAAGGCCATGCCGCGCCGGAACGACGCCGACGCGCTGCCGGCGCGCTGGCCCGCGTCGGCCTGGAACCCATCGCCGGGCGGCCGGCACGCCTGCTTTCCGGCGGCGAGCAGCAACGCGTGGCACTGGCACGCGCCTGGGCGCTGGAACCCCAGCTGTTGATCCTCGACGAGCCCACGGCCAGCCTGGACCCGGCCAGCAGCCGCGAGGTGGAACGCATCATCGGCGAGATCGCTGCCGCCGGCACGCGCATCCTGATGACCACCCACAACCTCGGCCAGGCGCGCCGCATGGCCGACGAAGTGGTGTTCATGGACCGCGGCCGCGTCCTGGAGCAAACCGCCGTCAACGACTTTTTCAGCCTGCCGCAATGTGACGCGGCGCAACGCTTTCTCAAGGAGGAAATGCCATGACCGCACGCCGTATGGTCTGCTCCGCACTGGCCGCCGCCTGCCTGCTCGCCTTTGGCCCGGCACATGCCGAGGACCGCTTCATCACCGTTGCGTCGACCACCTCGACGGAGCAGTCGGGCCTCTTTGCCCATCTGCTGCCGGCGTTTGAAAAGACCAGTGGCATCAAGGTGCGCGTGATCGCCCAGGGCACCGGTCAGGCGCTGAACACCGGACGGCGCGGCGATGCCGACGTGCTGTTCGTGCATGACAAGGCGGCCGAGGAGAAGTTCGTCGCCGAAGGCTTCGGCGTCAAGCGCCAGGAAGTCATGTACAACGACTTCATCGTCATCGGCCCCAAGGCAGACCCGGCCAAGGCGGCCGGCAAGGACATCCTCGACGGCCTGCGCAGGATCGAAGCGGCCAAGGCGCCCTTCGTCTCGCGCGGTGACAAAAGCGGCACCCATGCCGCCGAGCTGCGTTACTGGAAGGCCGCCGGGGTTGACCTCGACAAGGCGAAAGGCCCCTGGTACCGCGACACCGGCTCGGGCATGGGCCCGGCGCTTAACACCGCGGCTTCGATGAACGCCTACATCCTGGCCGACCGCGGCACCTGGCTCAAATTCAAGAACCGCGCCGAGCTCGGCATCGTCGTCGAAGGCGACAGCAAGCTCTTCAACCAGTACGGCGTGATCCTGGTCAACCCGGCCAAGCATGCCCATGTCAAGCAGGCCGACGGCCAGGCCTTCATCGACTGGATCGTTTCGCCGGCCGGACAGAAGGCGATTGCCGACTACAAGATCGGCGGCGAACAGCTGTTCTTCCCCAATGCGAAACCCTGATTCACTGAAAACGGAAACGCCATGATCATCAAGGACAAGTTCTACATCTGTGGCCAATGGATGGCAGCGGCCGGCAGGGGCAACATCGAGGTGCATTCACCGACCGACGGCGCGCTGCTGGCCAGCGTTCCGCAAGGCACCGCCGCCGATGCCGAAGCCGCCATTGCCGCCGCGCGCAAGGCCTTCGATGCCTGGGCGGCAACGCCGCCGGCACGGCGCGCCGAGCTGCTGAAGAAGATCCAGGAAGGCCTTAAGGCGCGCACCGACGAGATCGCGCGCACCATCACGCTGGAAATGGGCATGCCCTACAAGCTGTCGCAGCGTATCCAGGTCGGTTCGCCGACGGCGAGCTTCGGCATGTACGCACGCCTGCTCGGCGACTTCGCCTTCGAAGAGCAGGTCGGCAATTCCAAGGTGGTGCGCGAGCCGGTCGGCGTGGTGGTAGCCATCACGCCCTGGAATTATCCGCTGCACCAGATCGCCGCCAAGGTCGCCGCCGCGCTCGCCGCCGGCTGCACCATCGTGCTCAAGCCTTCGGAAGTGGCGCCGCTGAATGCCTTCGCCCTGGCCGAAATCATCCATGAGGCCGGCGTGCCGGCCGGCGTGTTCAACCTCGTCACCGGCTTCGGCCCGGAGATCGGCGAGGCGCTGGTCACGCATCCGCAGGTGGACATGGTGTCCTTCACCGGGTCGACCAATGCCGGCAAGCGCATCTCGCAACTCGCCGCCGACACCGTCAAGCGCGTGGCCCTGGAACTCGGCGGCAAGTCGGCCGGCATCGTGCTCGACGACGCCGACTTCGCGGTCGCGGTCAAGGGCGTGGTCGGCAACTGTTACCTCAACGCCGGCCAGACCTGCACGGCGCAGACACGCCTGCTGGTGCCGGCCTCGCGCTACGCCGAAGCGGCGGAAATCGCCGCCGCCACGGCACGCGGCTTCAAGGTCGGCGATCCGCTCCAGCCCGAAACCACACTCGGGCCGCTGGCCTCGAAGATGCAGCAGGACCGGGTGCGCGACTACATTGCCAAGGGCATCGCCGGCGGTGCCGAGCTACTGGCCGGCGGCACCGACCTGCCGGCGGACGTGCCGGCCGGCGGCTACTACGTGCAGCCAACGGTGTTCGGCCGCGTCGATGCCAAGGCCGTGATCGGCCAGGAAGAAATCTTCGGGCCGGTCCTGTCCATCATCACCTACACCGACGAGGACGATGCGGTGCGCATCCCCAACGATTCGATCTACGGGCTGTCGGGCGGCGTCTGGGCGGCAACCGATGCCCGCGCCGAAGCCGTGGCGCGGCGCCTGCGCACCGGCCAGGTCGAGATCAACGGCGGGCCGTTCAACATATACGCGCCCTTCGGCGGCTACAAGCAGTCGGGCAACGGCCGCGAGCTGGGCAAATTCGGCCTCGAGGATTTCCTCGAATTGAAGGCGATGCAATTCAAGCCGCCGCCCAAGGCCGCCTGATCAGGCCAGCGGGCGCAAATCGCCGTAGCGCCAGCGCCGACTTTCATGGCGCCCAGGTCCGGGCCGGTAGAATGCCGCCTCTGCCGCATTCACCGGTTCCCGCCCCATGCTCGTCGCGTCCAACATCACCATCCAGTTCGGTGCCAAGCCGCTCTTTGAAAACGTCTCGGTCAAATTCGGCGAAGGCAATCGCTACGGCCTGATCGGCGCCAACGGCTCGGGCAAGACCACCTTCATGAAGATCCTCGCCGGCGTGCTGGAGCCCTCCGCCGGCAATGTTGCGCTCGACACCGGCGAACGCATGGCCTACCTGAAGCAGGACCAGTTCGCCTACGAAGACCAGCGCGTACTCGACGTGGTGATGATGGGCCACGCCGAAATGTGGGCCTGCATGAGCGAACGCGACGCGATCTACGCCAATCCGGACGCCAGCGAAGACGACTACATGCGCGCTGCGGAACTCGAATCGCACTTCGCCGAGTACGACGGCTACACCGCCGAAGCCCGTGCCGGCGAGCTGCTGCTCGGCGCCGGCATCCCCACCGAGAAGCACAACGGGCCGATGAGCGAGGTGGCGCCGGGCTGGAAGCTGCGCGTGCTGCTGGTGCAGGCGCTGTTCGCCAACCCCGACATCCTGCTGCTCGACGAACCGACCAACAACCTCGACATCGACACCATCCGCTGGCTGGAGGACATCCTCAACGAGCGCGAGTCGACCATGGTCATCATCAGCCACGACCGGCACTTCCTGAACCAGGTGTGCACCCACATGGCCGACCTCGATTACGGCACGATCAAGGTCTATGGCGGCAACTACGACGACTTCATGGAAGCCAGCACGCAGGCGCGCGAGCGCCAGGTGGCGGCCAATGCCAAGGCCAAGGAGCGCATCGCCGACCTGCAGGGCTTCGTGCGCCGCTTCTCGGCCAACAAGTCCAAGGCCAGGCAGGCCACCAGCCGCCTCAAGCTGATCGACAAGATCAAGCCAGAGGATCTCAAGCCCTCGTCGCGCCAGTATCCGTGGATCCGTTTCGAGTACGACGACAAGGAAAAGCTGCACCGGCTGGCCTGCGAGATCGAGAACCTCGGCTTCGGTTACGAGCCCAAGGTACCGATCATCAAGTCCTTCTCCACCAGCATCGAGGCCGGCGACAAGGTCGCCATCATCGGCGAAAACGGCGTCGGCAAGACCACGCTGTTGCGCCTGCTGGCCGGTCCTGATCTGGATGGCCTGGAGCCCCTGGGCGGGCGCGTCAAGTGGGCGGAAAAGGCCCGCCCCGGCGCCTTCCACCAGGACCACGCCGCCGATTTCGCCGACAAGACGCCGCTCACCGAATGGATCGTGCAGTGGGTGCGCGCCGGCGGCTACGAGGGCGGCGACGTCGAAACCCTGGTGCGCGGCACGCTGGGCCGGCTGCTGTTTTCCGGCGACGAGGCGAAGAAGCCGGTCAACGTGATTTCCGGCGGCGAACAGGGGCGCATGCTGTTCGGCAAGCTGATGCTGTTGCGGAACAACGTGCTGCTGATGGACGAGCCGACCAACCACCTCGACATGGAATCCATCGAGTCGCTCAATTCCGCGCTGGAAAAATACAACGGCACGCTTATCTTCGTCTCCCACGACCGCGAATTCGTCTCCTCGCTGGCAACGCGCATCATCGATATCCGCAAGGATCGCAGCATCGTCGATTACCGCGGCAATTACGAAGAGTACCTGGCGAGCCAGGGGCTGGGATGAGGCTTGCCCTTGCGACGTGGCGCAAGTTGTATTACAGTTAATACATTCCGTTGCAAGGGGCCCTCGCCATGACCACCACCGTCCGCCTTCCGCTGCGCGTCGAACAGGCGCTGGCGACCTACTGCGTCGAAGCGCGGCGCACCAAATCGGAAGTCATCGTCGAGTTGCTGGAGCAGCGTTTCATGGGCACGCAAACCGAACGCACGCCCTACGAGCTGGCGCAGGAAGCCGGCTTCATCGGTTGCGTCTCAGGCAAAAGCACCGGCAACACCAAGGAACGCGTGGTCGCTGCGATTCAACGCAAGCACGGCAAAAAACCCGCCTGATGCAGTCGCTGCTGGTCGATACCGGTCCGCTGGTCGCCTTGGCGGACAAGCGCGATGCTGCCCACGATAACTGCAAGGCTTTCCTTGCCGCCTATCGCGGTCGGCTGTTGACGACCTGGGCAGTGCTCACCGAGTTCTCGCACCTGGCGCCGTCGGTCGCGGCCACGCTGCCGCTCTACCGCTGGATCGACAAGGGCGGCCTCGAGCTGCTGCCGCTTGGACGGGACGAGCTGGTGCGTGCCATCGACTGGATCGAGAAATACGCCGACCGGCCGATGGATCTCGCCGATGCCTCGCTGGTGGTTGCCGCGATGAGTACCGGCATCCACACGGTGTGGACCCTGGATCGCAATGATTTCGAGACCTATCGCCTGCCGGGACGCAAGCGCTTTCGCCTCGCGGTGACGTCCTGATGGGCCTGCTGCGCGGACCGGGCCGCCTGATCCTCAAGGTCTTCGGTTGGAAGCTGATCGACCTGCCGCAACGCCCGCCCAAAGCTGTGGTGATAGCCTATCCGCACACCTCGAATTGGGATTTCCCCGTAACCCTGCTCGCGCTTGCCGCCCTGCCGTTTGGCGCGCAATGGGTGGCCAAGGACACGCTGTTTCGCGGCCTGCTGGGGCCGATCATGCGCGGCCTGGGCGGCGTGGCGGTGAATCGCCGCGAGCGCACCGGTTTCGTCGAGCGTGTCGCCGAGGAATTCCGCAAGCGCGACAGCTTTCACCTGATCATCGCCACCGAAGGCACGCGCAGCCTGCAAGCCGGCTGGAAATCCGGCTTCTACCGCATCGCGCTGGCCGCCGGGGTGCCGGTGATCATGGCGGTGGTCGACTACGGCAAGCGCGAAGTCGGCCTGCTCGCCACCATCACCCTCAGTGGCGACGAAGCCGCCGACATGGCGCAAATCGCCACCTGTTACCAGGGCCGCACGGGCTATCGCCACGCGCAGGCCTCACCCATCCGACTCCTATGATCCTGCTGCGCGACCTTGGTTTTTCCCGCAACGGCGACCCGCTGGTGAGCGGCGCGTCGCTGCAACTGCATCCTGGCTGGAAGGTCGGCCTCACCGGCGCCAACGGCTGCGGCAAGTCCTCTTTCCTGGCGCTGTTGCGCGGCGAGCTGCATGCCGACCGCGGCGACCTCGAGCGCCCGCCGGGCTGGGTACTGGCCCACGTCGCCCAGGACACGCCGGCGCTGCCCGATGCCGCATTGGAGTTCGTGCTCGACGGCGACGTCGAGTTGCGCCAGATCGAGCGCGACCTTGCCGCCGCCGAGTCCCACCCTGATGACGAGCATGCCGGCGAACAGATCGGCCTGCTGCACGGACGCCTGTCGGAAATCGACGGCTACGCCGCGCCGGCGCAGGCTGCCGCGCTGATGCACGGCCTCGGTTTTTCGGATGAGGATTTCCAGCGCCCGGTGGCCGAGTTCTCCGGTGGCTGGCGCGTGCGTCTCAACCTGGCGCGGGCGCTGATGTGCCGCTCCGACCTGTTGTTGCTCGACGAGCCGACCAACCACCTCGACCTCGACGCCATCATTTGGCTCGAGGCCTGGCTCAAGAGCTATGCCGGCACGCTGATCCTGATCTCGCACGACCGCGATTTTCTGGATGTCGTCACGACCCACATCCTGGCCATCGAGAACCGCAAGCTGCAACTATTTACCGGCAACTACTCGGCCTGCGAACGCGCGCGCGCCGAGCGCCTGGCCAACGACCTGGCGCTGGCGGCCAAACAGAAGCGCGAGGCGGCGCACCTGCAAAGCTACATCGATCGCTTCCGCGCCAAGGCCTCCAAGGCGCGCCAGGCACAGAGCCGGATCAAGATGCTGGCGCGCATGGGCGAGATCCAGGCCGCCCACATCGACACGCCGTTTTCCTTCAGCTTTCCCGAGCCTTCCGGCTTCTCCGATCCCCTGCTGCTGGTGGACGATGCAAAAGTCGGCTATGGCGCGCCTTGCGTGCCTGGGAATCCGCTTCGCGGGCAGGCAACGGTGATATTCGAGAAACTCCGTTTTACCCTGCGCCCCGACAGCCGCATCGGCCTGCTCGGGCGCAACGGCGCCGGCAAATCCACCTTGATGAAGCTGCTGGCCGGCGAGTTGCAGCCGCTGGCCGGCGTGCGCGAGGAAGGCCGCAACCTGAAGCTCGGCTACTTCGCCCAGCACCAGCTCGAACAACTGCGCCCGGCCGAATCGCCGCTGTGGCACATGATCAAGCTTGAGCCGCGCACGCGCGAGCAGGACTTGCGCAACTACCTCGGTGGCTTCGATTTTCGCGGCGACATGGTCGAGGCACCCTGCGGCCGCTTCTCCGGCGGCGAGAAGACGCGGCTGGCGCTGGCGCTGATGATACGCACCGCGCCCAACCTGCTGCTGCTGGACGAGCCGACCAACCACCTCGACCTCGAAATGCGCGAGGCCTTAACCATTGCCCTGCAGGAAACCGAAGCCGGCATGGTGCTGGTCTCTCACGACCGGCATTTGCTGCGCGCCACCTGCGACGAACTCTGGCTGGTGGCCGACGGCAAGGTGACGCCCTTTGACGGCGACCTCGACGACTATGCCGAATGGCTGGCGAAGGCGCGTAGCGCCGACAAGACGGCGGAACGGGACAAACCCGTGCCACTTGCGCAAGCGGCGGAACCCGCCGCCGAGCCGCGAAAGTCGGCGCCCGCGGCTCGGCGAATCAAACAGGATGCGGAAAAGCAGGAGCGGCAGCTTGCCGGCTGTCAGGCTGAACTCAAGCTGCTGGAATCGCGGCTGGCCGATCCCGCGCTCTATGCCGGTACCCAGGCGGTGTTGCTGGCTGAACTCGGTCAGCAGCGGGATCGCTTGATGCAGAATATCGAGGCGGCGGAAAGCCGCTGGCTGGATCTGCAAGAACAACTGGAAAAACTCGAGGAGCAGTGAATGGCAGCTAAAACCCCAAGCCCCAAACCTGCAGCGGCGAAGCCCGCAGCCAAGACCGCAACGAAACCCGCCGCACCGCGCGCGCCGCGCCAGCGCCGGCCTGCGTCCGGCGACGTGTCCCCGGCGACAACGCCCCAAGGCATCAGGAATTTCGTGGTCAAGGACCGCAGCGCCGCGGCCATCGATTCCAAGGCCGAGGCGATCCACGACATCGTCGCCCATGCCCCGCCGGGCGAAGGCGCCAAGCTCGCCGACGCGCTGAAGGCGATGATGGACGGCGCGTCGCCCGACGACGTCGAGGCGCTCAAGCAGGCCTTCCTGCAGCGCGAGGTTGCCGCCAGCAGCCATCCCGATGAGGAACTGGCGACCGGCTGGCGCGAGGGCGGCTACCCCTATCGCCACCTGATGTCGCGCAAGAATTACGAGAAGCAGAAGTATCACCTGCAGGTCGAGCTGCTCAAGCTGCAGGCCTGGGTCAAGGAAACCGGGCAAAAGGTCGTGGTCATCTTCGAAGGCCGCGATGCGGCCGGGAAAGGGGGGACGATCAAGCGTTTCATGGAACACCTGAACCCGCGCGGCGCGCACGTCGTCGCCCTCGAAAAGCCCTCGGACACCGAGCGCGGCCAGTGGTATTTCCAGCGCTATGTGCAGCACCTCCCCACCGCCGGCGAGATCGCGCTGTTCGACCGCTCCTGGTACAACCGTGCCGGCGTCGAACGCGTGATGGGTTTTTGTACCCCTGACGAGTACGACGAATTCATGCGCCAGACCCCGGAGTTCGAGCGCACCCTGGTCAGAAGTGGCGTGCATCTGATCAAGTTCTGGTTCTCGGTCTCGCGCGACGAGCAGCGCCGCCGCTTCAAGGAGCGCAAGACGCACCCGCTCAAGCAGTGGAAGCTCAGCCCCATCGACATGGCCTCGCTCGACAAGTGGGAGGACTACACCAAGGCCAAGGAGGCGATGTTCTTTCACACCGACACGGCGGATGCGCCCTGGACCGTGATCAAGTCCGATTGCAAGAAGCGCGCACGCCTTAATGCCTTGCGCTACATCCTGCACAAGCTGCCCTACGCCAACAAGGACGCGACCCAGATCGGCCCGCTCGATACCCTGCTGGTGGGCCGCGCCCACATCGTGTACGAACGCGGCGAGCACCCCGCGCTTTGAGCTGAGCTCCATGTACCTGCCGTCACACTTCGCCGAAACCCGTTCCGAGGTGCTGCAGGCGGCGATGCGCGTGCATCCCTTCGCGACGCTGGCGAGCCTTGGCACCGACGGCCTGACCGCCGACCACCTGCCCCTGCAGCTCTCGGCCGACGGCAGCAGGCTCATCGGCCACGTCGCGCGTGCCAACCCGCTGTGGCAGACGGCAGACGGCCAGGAGGTGCTGGCGATCTTCCACGGCCCGCAGGCCTATGTCAGTCCGGGCTGGTACCCCGGCAAGCGCGAGCATGGCAAGGCCGTGCCAACCTGGAACTACGTGCTCATCCATGCCCGCGGCCGCCTTTCCGCGTTCGACGATGCAGACCGCCTGCGCACCCTGCTCGACGAACTGGTCGACCGCCATGAGGCTGGCTTCGCCGAGCCATGGCGAATTGCCGACGCGCCACCCGACTATGTCGCGACGATGCTGCGCGCCATCGTCGGCATCGAGATCGGGATCACTTCGCTCACGGGAAAATGGAAGACCAGCCAGAACCAGCCCGCCGCCAACCGCGCCGAAGTCGTGGCCGGTTTGCGCCAGCGTCCCGGGGATGACGCCGCGAGAATGGCTGCCCTGGTCGCCGCCACCCTGGAAGCGAAGCCGCCGGCATGAGCCTGCGCTCGGCCGAACTTCCCGAGCCATCGGCCGAGGCGCGTGCCGCCAGCGAAGCACTCGGCGGCGTGATCGCCGCCGAGATCGCCGTCAATGGCGGGTGGATTTCATTTGCCCGCTTTATGGAGCTCGCGCTGTACCGGCCCGGTCTCGGCTATTACGCCGGCGGCGCGCAGAAGTTCGGCGGCCACGCGGCGGGCGGCGACTTCCTCACCGCGCCGGAAATCACACCCCTATTCGCCCAGGCGCTGGCGCCTCAGGTAGCGCAGATCCTGTCCGCCTCCGAGGCCATTGTCATCGAGGCCGGCGCCGGCAGCGGCCGGTTGGCGGCCGACCTGCTGCCGGCACTCGACGCCCTGGGTTGCCTGCCCGAGCGCTACCGCATCCTGGAGCTTTCCGGCGCCCTGCGCGCGCGCCAGCAGGCGATGCTGGCGGCGCACGCGCCGGCCTACGCCGCCCGCGTCGAGTGGCTGGACGCCCTTCCCGAGCGCTTTTCCGGCTGCCTGCTGGGCAACGAGGTACTCGATGCGATGCCCAGCCACGGCGTGCATTGGCTGGCGGACGGGACGATCGCCGAGGTCGGCGTCAGCATCGCCGATGGCCGCCTCGTCGAGTCGTCACGAATGGCCGCGGGCGTCTTGCGCGAGGCTGCCGCGGCGATCGAGGTCGCCCTGCCGTTTCGCGGCGAGATCAATCTTGCCGCACGCGCCTGGGTCAGCGATCTGTCGCGCCGGCTGGAGCGCGGCGCCCTGCTGCTGATCGACTACGGCTTGTCGCGCCGCGAGCTTTATCACCCGGCCCGTGATGGCGGCACCTTGCGCTGCCACTACCGACACCGGCTGCACCACGATCCATTCTGGTTGCCCGGCCTGTCGGACATCACTTCGCATGTGGATTTCACCGCTGTCGCCGAAGCCGGCTTCGATGCCGGGCTGGACGTGCTCGGCTACTGCAACCAGGCGACATTCCTGCTCAATTGCGGCATCGCCGAGCTGCTGCAGGGGCGAAAAGTCGGCGCTGGCGAGACGGCGAGCATCGAGCTGCGCGCGCGCGGCGCCGTGAATGTGCTGCTGTCCCCCGAAGAAATGGGCGAGCTTTTCAAGGTAATTGGGCTTGGTCGCGGCATGCCGGCGCCGCTGCTGGGATTCGCCCGCGGCGACAAGCTGCACACCCTGTAAGCGGCGCGACGACTAGTCGAGCAGACCCAGGCGCAAGGCCAGCGCCACGGCATGTGTCTTGTTCGCCGCGCCGAGCTTCTCGATGGCATTGGCCATGTGGAAATTCACCGTGCGTTCGCCCACGCCGGCCAGCATGGCGATCTCGCCCGCGGTACCCCCTTCGGCGGCGAGGCGCAGGCAGGTCAGCTCGCGCTCGGTGAGGCAGCCGATGGCGGCGTTGCGCTGCCAGGACTTGTAGGCGTCGAAGAGTCGCTCATGCACGGCGCGCGCAAGCCATTGCATCATCGGCAGCTTGGCCTCCAGCTCGCTTTCGGTGAGCAGGCCACCGCGACGTGCCAGGGTCAGCACGCCGAAACCACCCCCCGGCTGGTGCAGCGGCTGTGTCCAGCCGTGGTTCAGCCCGATCGCCAGGGTGTCGCGGGCCAATGGCGCCAGCGTCTTGCCGGCATACAGCTCGCGCGACCAAACCAGCGGCGAGGCCTCCTGGCGCGCGTAGGCGATGGTGGGGTCGATAACATGGTAGTTGCGGCGCAGGTAGCGCTCCAGCCAGGGGCGCGGATGGTTGCCGCTGATGACGAAACGCCATGCGGAGCCGACCTGATAGACCACCAGATAGCCGACATAGTCGAAGCCCAGATTGCATGCACTTTGCACCGCGCCTTCGAAATAGCTGCCCTCGCGGCCACCCGCTTCAAGCAGGAAGGCGCTGTCGGTCGACGGATCGAAACTCGTGCTGGGCAACGCGGCGTCCTCGCGGCAGGGATCGGGGGTCGCACGTTTGTAATGGGCACGACAGGCGATGTCAAGAAAACGCGGGGGGGAATATTGTTTAGACATGAACCGTTTTCGCGCGTTGACAGGCGAATCTGCGACAATCGTCGCTGAGGTCCAAGACACCTCGCGTAGAGTTTCACCGACACGGACCAACACCGACTGCCCCGAAAGCCCGCACGCTTGCAGCCTACCCTTGCCACCCTGAAGCTGCTGTTCATGCGCCTGATCGAGCCGGCGCTGCGCAACGTCAAGTATGTCGAACGGCGGCTGTTCGCCTTTGCCGTCGTTGCCATCGTTGGCTTTCCGCTCTACTACTACGTCTGGGCGCACCTGTTTCCGCAGCCCTACGAAAGCCTGACACTGCGCCTGATCGGCACGGCGATGTTCGTGCCCATGCTGTTCGGCAGGCACTGGCCGAACTGGGCGAAGCGCTGGCTGCCTTACTACTGGTACGTCGCCCTGCTGTATTCGCTGCCCTTTTTCTTCATCTACATGCTGTTGATGAACGGCGGCTCCGACGTCTGGATGGCCTCGGCGCTGGTGGCCGTGTTCGTGATGATCCTGCTGCTCGACTGGGTCACGCTGATCGGCCAGTTTCTTCTCGGCAGCGGCCTGGCCTACCTGGCCTACCTGGCCACCGGCGACGGCTCGCTGCCGCCCTTCGAGCGCTGGGATTTCGCTGCCATCGCCGGTTTTGCCGTGGTCGCCGGCGCGGTATCCAACTACGATGCGGAACGCATCCGCGTCGAACAGGATCGCGCGATGCTGGCCACCGCCGGCAGCGTTGCCCACGAGCTGCGCACGCCGCTGCTAGGTATCCGCGCCGGCGCCGCAGGCCTCGGCAACTACCTGCCAGCCCTGATCGAGGCCTACCAGCTGGCACACCACCACGGCCTGCCCGTGGCACCGATACGCACGGCCCACCTCGACAACCTGCAGGGCGTTCTCGAACGCATCGATGCCGAAGCCCGCCATTCAAATGCCATCATCGACATGCTGCTGGTCAATGTGCGGACCCACGGCGCCGGCAGGGACGCGCTGGCCGTTTGCTCGATCGGCAGCTGTGTCGAGACCGCGCTGCAACGCTACCCGTTCTCCGACGAGGAGCGCGCGCTGGTCAACTGGGAACGCGGCGGCAATTTCAGCTTTCGCGGCGTCGAACTGCTGACGGTGCATGTGCTGTTCAACCTGATCAAGAACGCGTTGCGCCATGTGGCAACCGCCGGCAAGGGCACGATCGCGATACGCATTGACGCCGAACACCATCGCCTGGTGATCCGCGACACGGGAGCCGGCATCGCCCCGGACGTGCTTCCCCACGTCTTCGAACGCTTCTACACTGTCGGCGGTGGCGGCGTGCTGGGCACAGGCATCGGTCTGGCGTTCTGTCGCGATGTAATGAACTCCTTCGGCGGCCGCATCGATTGCCATTCCGTCCAGGGCGAGTACTCTCAGTTCGAACTGACTTTTCCCAGCGCATGAACTACGCCATCCAGCCTTTCCATTTCCCCACCACTGTCGCCTTCGTCGACGACAGCCCGCAGTTCCTCTCCAACCTCAGCCTGCAGCTGGATTCCGGTCTGGCCTACCGCCTGTTTCGCTCGCCTTTTTCAGCCCTGGTGGCGCTGAACGGCGCCAACCCGTCGCCGCCCGCGGTCGAGCGCTTCTTCTCGCTCTACCGCCAGCGTGGCGACAAGAACGTCGCGCGCCATGTCATCGATGTCAGCCTCGACATGATCCACCGCGAGGTGCATAACGAGCACCGTTTCGAGCAGGTCTCGGTGGTGGTGGTCGACTTCGACATGCCCGAGATGGACGGCCTGGAGTTCTGCCGCAACCTGAAAAACCGCGCCATCAAGAAGATCCTGCTGACCGGCAAGGCCGACGAGCAGACGGCGGTGCGCGCCTTCAACAGCAAGGCGATCGACCGCTTCATCCGCAAGCAGGACGAAGACGTCATGCTGCAGCTGAACCGCGCGATTGCCGAGCTGCAGCGCGAACACTTCGAGCAGGTCGAGCACATGCTGGCCGACGCGCTCTCGGTCGGTACCCACATGTTCATGCGCGATCCCGCGTTTGCCGCGCTGTTTGCCGACATCGCGCGCGAACTCGGCATCGTCGAGCATTACCTGTGCTGTGCGCCGGACGGCATCCTGATGCTCGACATGGCCGGCGCCGCCCACCTGCTGATCGTGCAGACCGAAGACATGATGCGCGGCCATTACGAAATCGCCTTCGACCAGAATGCGCCGGAGGAACTGCTCGCCACCCTGCGCAGCGCCCGTTCGCTGCCTTACTTCTGGAAGACCGCCGGCAACTATTCCCCGGTTTACGACGACTGGCAGTCCTTTCTCCACCCGGCCAACGAGTTCAAGGGACATGACTGGTACCTCTACGCAGTCGTGCGCAACCCCGGCGCCTTCAACCTCAAGTATGTGTACCCTTACAGCGAGTACCTGGAGCGCCTCGACCGTGAGGCGCGCCAGGGCCTGCCGCTCAAGGTCTGACGCGGCGGCGGCTCATGCCGCGGCCGCCTCGCGCGACACCGCCGCTGATACGCGCCCGCGCGCCAGGCGCCGCGTCGAGGGCCAGGACGCCTGACCGACTTCGTCGCGGATTTCGGCGCACACCGCCACCAGGCGGTCGAGCTCGGCGCGGCCAAGGCCGGCATGCACCGAGAAGCGCATCAGGGCGCGGCTTTTCGGCGTCGCCGGGGCGCAGAAGATGGAGCCGAAGATGCCGCGCGATTCGAGCGCATCGCGCAGCACGATGGTGTTCTGTTCGGTACCCGACTCCAGCGAAACAATCTGGCATTCGCTGCCGTTGAGGTTGTAGCCCAGCGCCGCCAGCTGCTGCCTCAGGTAAGACGCGTTCTCGCGCAGGCGCTCGCGCCGCCAGTGCTCGCTGCGCACCACGGCGAGGGTTGCGGCAAGGCCGTGGATGTCGTGCGGCAGCAGGGTCGAGCTGAAGATCGCCGGGTTCGATTCGCTCTTGAAATACTCGGCGAAGCGCGCCGGGCCGGTGATGAAGCCGGCGCGGCCGGCAAAGGCCTTGGCCAGGCTGGCGGTCCGGAAATGCACGCGCTCTGCCAGTCCCAGTTCGACCACCAGACCCTCGCCGTTGGGACCATGGGTGCCGAGCGAGTGCGATTCGTCGGCGCCCAGCACGCAGCCCTGGGCTTCGCAGATGTCGACGATCTCACGCAGCGGCGCGAGGCTGCCGGTGGTGCTGTAGATCGAATCCACCACCACCACCCCAGGACCATGGCGCAGGATCTGCCGCTCAAGATGCTCGACCTCGTTGTGGAACACGGTGACCGGTTTTGCCCCGGCGCTGCGGATGCCTTCCCAGAGCGACATGTGGGCCATCATGTCGGCATACACGGGCACGCCCTCGCCGGCGATCACCTGGATGAGCCCGACGTTCGCGGCGTAGCCCGACTGGCACAGGACGCCGGACTCGGCCTGCATGAAATCGGCAAGATTGCGCTCGAACTCGGTATGCGGGCAGGCGCCATGCACGAAAATCCCGGACATCAGCAGGCCATTGCCGTCGCGGCGGATGCTTTCGGCCATTGCGTCGAGGACGCGTGGATGGCGCGCAATGGTCAGGTAATCGTTGCTGCATAGCTGGAGGGCATCGGGCCCGGGCTGACGTCCGCGCATGATGTGACCGCCTGACCAGGTGTTCTGCACCCGGTCGCGGTAGTAGTTGTCAACGCGCAAGGCGACGAACTCTGGCAGATCGGGACCTTTGAACTGCGCCTGGGGGCGGAGGGACGTGACGTTGTTCTTCATGGTGTGACTCCTTTGCGTGGTAATGGAAAAAAGCGCGGCTGTGGCCTGCCAAGGGTAACCGCTGCCGCAGCGACCCCATTTCGCACCATTTCGGGGATGCCGGCAGCCAGAATTCGCATTTTTCCCGCAAAACCTGACATTTCTGTCAGTAGCCAAGTGGTTCGTGTTGCTCTAGCCTTGAGTCAGCCAAGCGCCGAGCAATTTGAGGGGGGAACCAAGGTTGCGCGGCGTCTCTGGCGACCCGCCTAGCGATTCCGTCGGTGCCGAAGACGCCTTCCAGGACCCCAGAACTCCAGCCATGACGAACCGGGTTTCGACTCGCAGGAACTTGCGTCGCCGCCTTTCACCGGCCCGCCCGGGCAATCCGCACGGCAACCTGGCCACCCAGTCCGTCGGTACGCCTGCGGCGCGCCGTGGCCGCGTTCCGGCGGAGACCAGTGCCGCGCTTGCCGCCGAATACCTGCGCAACTTCCATGACGCGATTGTCATGCTGCGCGATGACTGCGTCTGTTTTGCCAATGATGCCGCCCTGCGCATGTTCCACGCCGGTGAAGCCAGCGCCCTGAACGGACTGCACTGGCATCGCCTCGTCCATTCCGATGACTGGCCGCGGGCACACCTCCATTGCGGCACACCGGATGGCGGCGAAGCCGCGCGCTTGGCCCGCCTCGAATTCGAATGCCGCAGCCTCGATGACGGCAGCTTCGTCGCCGAATCGACCGCTGGCCGGGTCTACCTCGGCGGCGAATCCGTGCTGATGCTGGTGCTCAGGGACATCACCACGCGCCGGCATGAGGACCAGGCCCAGCGCGAGCTCCGTGCCCGCCTGGAAGAGCGCATGCTGGCGCGCGCCGAAGATCTGCGCCAGGCACTGGCCGATGCCCGCCTTGCCGACCAGGCCAAGGACGCCTTCCTGGCCAATGTCAGCCATGAGCTGCGCACGCCGCTGGGCGGCCTGCTCGGCCTGCTCGACCTGGCACGCAGCCGTTGCGCCGATCCGAACATGGCGCCCTACCTGGAGAAGATGGCCCGCGCCGGCAAGCATCTATCGCGCATCATCAATGATCTGCTTGATCTGTCGAAGATTGCCGCCGGACGCATGGAGATCGAACGGACTCCCTTCAGCCTGCGCGAAACACTGCAACGCTGCCAGGATGTGATCGCCCATCGGGCCGAGGCCAAGGGCATTCAGTTGCGCATCCGCGCCGACAATGCGATTCCCGACCGTCTGCTTGGCGACCCCCTGCGCCTGGAGCAGATCCTCCTGAACCTGCTGGGCAATGCGATCAAGTTCACTCCGCAGGGACGGATCGCGCTCGACGTCGGACTGGTGGCGCGGGGCGAGGACCAGCTGCGCCTGTGCTTCGACGTCAGCGATACGGGCATTGGCATGAGCGCCGAGGAAGTCGCCGGCCTTTTCCGGCCCTTCGCCCAGGCCGCCGCGACACGTCGGAAGTTTGGCGGTACCGGACTAGGCCTCGCCCTGAGCCAGAAGCTGGCCGAAGCCATGGGTGGCCGGATCACGGTGCGCAGCGCTCCGGGCGAAGGCAGTTGCTTCAGTCTCGGCCTGCAGATGGCGATCGGCACGAGCGCGGAACCACCCGGCCCGGCCATCCCCACGGTGCCTGAAGCCGAACCCCGGCCCGGTGACCATCGCCACGCCCGTGTGCTGCTGGTGGAGGACGACGCGCTGAACGCCGAGATCGTCACCGAACTGCTTCATGGCATCGGCATTTATCCGCGGGTGGTCGAGAACGGGCACGATGCCGTGGTGGTTCTCGCCGAAGACGGGCCCGGCGCTTTCGACCTGGTCCTGATGGATATCCAGATGCCGGTCCTCGACGGCCATGCGGCGACCCGGCTGATTCGCAGCTGGCCGGGCTTTGACAGCCTGCCGATCATCGCCATGACGGCCCACGCCCTGGAACACGAACGGCAATTGAGCCTGGCCGCGGGCATGAACGACCAGCTGAGCAAGCCGTTCGAGGTTCCGGAGTTCTATGCCATCGTAAATAAGTGGCTGGCATCCGGAGGCGCCGCCCGCGTCCCATCCGCAAGCTCCGTCGCCGCGCCGGACGCCACGACCGCACTGGGCCGCATTCCCGGCCTCGATGTGCGGTCCGCGCTGGCGCGCTTCGGCGGCAACGAGGAACGCTACCGGGAGTGGCTGGAACGCTTCGCCGCGGAAAGCCCCGAAGAGGCGCAGCGCATTCGCCGTGCGCTCGCCGGCGGCGATCGTGAGCGCGCCGCTGCATCGGTGCACAGTTTCAAGGGCAGCGTAGGCACGCTGGGCCTGACCCGCTTGCAGATCCGTGCCGCCGAGCTGGAATCGGCGATTCGCGCAGGCTTCGACGCCGTACCTGAACTGCGCCAGCTTGAGCGCGCCATCGACGAAGCGCGGCGCGAGATCCAGGCGGCACTTCGTTCCTGAGCTGCCGGGCGATGCCGGATCTGTGGCAAGATTCCCGGCGAAAGGAATTCCGGCATGGACAAACGCATCACCCTCCTGTTCGCGGTCACAAGCCTGCTGGCGGCCTGTGGCGACCTGAAGCCCAAGATATGGCCCTTCGCCGACAGCGGCCCGCGCGAGCGGGCGCGCGACCCGGCCAATGCACAGGAATACGCCTGTAGCGGCGACAAGCGCTTTTACCTGCGTCGGCTCGACGGCGGCGCGGTTTGGCTGATCCTGCCGGAGCGCGAGGTTCGCCTCGAAGGCCTCGGCGGAACCCGTTACGGCAAAGGAAGCCTGGTGCTCGAACTCGGTACCGACGTTGCGTCCCTGGTCGATGGTGCCGCCACAAGCTTTTCCGGATGCCGGCCGGCGGCAAAATAAGCCCGCTGACAGGGCATCACAGGCAGGCTTGTTCCAGCGCTTTCTCGCACTTCAGGCAGAACCCTTCGTCGCCGACCGGGCCGAGGTCGCCGCATCGACTGCAATTCGCCTGTTTTGGCGCCTGCCGGAGATCGGGGGTCGCCGGAACTTCGGCCTGGCGTGGCACCGGCGCGGCCTTTTCCCGTCGCTTCATTCGCACGTGGCGCGACACGCCGCCGCATCCGAAGGACATGCCGACGGGTTCGTGATCCGGCACTCGGCCCGCGTGCGATGGCTGAATGAAATCCCCCGGGTGTAGCCACAGGCCAGCACGGTAATGCGCCCCTGTTTTGAACCGTGCACGCTACTGACTGAGGCCGATCTGACCTCGGATGGAGTAAGGTCGCAGGACACGTAACCGCTGAAGGCGCCATCCGTCGATTCCCAGAGCGCGTGGTTCTTCAGCCTCCGGTAGGCCTCGAAATCGGTGCAGACCCCGGTATCACCCCGATAGCTGCGTTCATTGGCGGCGCAGAACCCGGTAAAGGTATAGCGCAGTTCTTCTTCGCTTGGGCAGGCACCGATCTGGACGGCGCGCGACAGGTCGGGGCAGGCGAGTTCGTGCGCCGACACCGGCACGGCAAATAAAACGAAGGCAAGCAGCGCAAGGGGTCGGGCAGGATTCATGCGGCGGATTCTACCCAAGGCGCAATCAACCCGACGTCAGGCGCTGCAGGCAGGCACGGATGCCCTCGGGCATCGCCGTCGGGCGTTCGTTCTCGCGCGCGACGAATACATGGACGAAGCTGCCGATGGCAGCCGGTGTCTTCTCGCCTTGTCGGAACAGGGCTATCTCGTAGCGCACCGAGGACTTGCCCAGATGGACAACACGCAGGCCGGCATCAATCACCTCGGGAAAGGCCAGCGCCGCCAGATAGCGGCATTGCGATTCGACGCAATAGCCGATGGCCGCCCCGGAATGGATGTCAAGTCCGCCCTCGCGGATCAGGTACTCATTGATGACGGTGTCGAAGTAGCTGTAGTAGACGACGTTATTGACATGGCCATAGACGTCGTTGTCCATCCAGCGCGTGGCAATGGCAAGGAAGTGGGGAAAATCGCAGCGCCCCGGAAGGATTGGGGCTTCGGCTCGGGCGGCTGCGCCCGCGGTGGCTGCGTGAGTACTCATCGTGCGCTCCGGGATTGGCGAAGCGCGCGATGATAGCAACAAGAATCAGCGGCTGCGGATCCTCACTGCTGGTTGAGGTACATCGCGGCCATGAAGGCATCGGCATCGACGTCCTTGCTCGTCGCGGCGCGATGCTGGACTTCCTGCAGCCCCAACTGCAGCTCGGGGCGGGCGGGCGTCCATTCGGCGTTGAGGACTTCGTCCTCGAAGCTGCCGAATTCATCCTCGATGATTTTCCCTGTGCTCATGTCCATTTCCACCAACATTTCGGTCTCCTTCGTCGGAACCGTGCCCTTGCAGCATATAACGGCCACACACGGGAAAAGTTGAATGATTCCTCAAATTTCAACTATCTGTTGTACCAATGCTACGGTTGGGGAAAAAACGTGAACTACTTCACGCTGCTTTGGGCGCGTTCCAGGGCGCCACCCGCAGCAGCAGCAACATGCCGGGAACAGCCAGCGCGGCGCAGAGCATGAAGAACGAAAACCATCCCAGCTGCTCGACAAGGTAGCCCGTGGTGGCGTTGATGAAGGTACGCGGCACGGCCGCGAGGCTGGTGAACAAGGCCAGCTGGGTTGCGGTGTATAGCGGATGCGTGGCGCGGGCAATGAAGGCGACGAAGGCCGCCGTACCCAGGCCCACTCCCAGCGCCTCGAAACCGATCACCAACGCCAGCTGGGCCAGTTCCGCCGCGCCCACCACGTCGTGTCTACCGATCCAGGCCAGCCAGGCAAAACCGAAGATCGACACCAGCTGCACCACCCCGAACAGCCACAGCGCTCGGTTGATGCCCAGCTTGACCATCCACAGGCCGCCGACCAGGCCTCCAAACACCGCCGGCCAGAGCCCCGCGTTCTTGGCGACGATGCCGATTTCGGATTTGGCGAAGCCCATGTCGAGGTAGAAGGGCGTGGCCAGCGCGGTACACATCGAGTCGCCTAGCTTGTAGAGGAAGATGAAGCCGAGGATCAGCAAAGCCTGGCGAATACCGGCACGGCCGATGAACTCGCGGAAGGGCTCGACCACGGCATCGCGCAGGGTCCGCGGCGAGCCACCTGCCATTGCCGGCTCCCGCGCCAGCAAGGACAGCGCCATACCCGGCAGCATGAACAGCGCGGTAATAAAGAAAACCTGAAGCCAGGGCAGATGGTCGGCAAGGATCAATGACAGTGACCCCGGCACCAGTCCGGCAACACGGTAGGCATTGACGTGCACCGAGTTGCCCAGGCCCAGTTCCTCGTCGGAGAGAATCTCGCGCCGGTAGGCGTCGATGGCGATGTCCTGGGTGGCCGAGAGCAGCGCCACGGCCGCCGTCAACCACAGGATGGGCACGATCCCGCCCTTTGGCGTGAACAGGCCGAGGGCGGCGATTGCCAGCAGCAAACCGGCCTGGGTGATCAGCATCCAGCCGCGACGACGCCCTAGCGGTGGTGCGTAGCGATCGAGCAAGGGCGCCCAGAGGAATTTCCAGGTGTAGGGAAACTGGATCAGGGCGAACAGCCCGATGGTCTTGAGGTCCACCCCTTCGGAGCGCAGCCACGCCGGCACCAGGTTGAGCAGCAGATATAGCGGCAGGCCCGACGTGAAGCCGGTAAATACGCAGATCAGCATGCGCCGGGTGAACAGCGCGGCTAGCCAGGGGGGCATCGGAAACGCTCGACGTGAAAGGCGGCAGGATAACCGGTTATGGGGCAGCCAACGGCGCACTGCCAATCCAGCCGGGTGCTAGCATTGATCTCCGCTTGTCACGACGAGGCAAACATGGGCAATCCGGTAGGCTGGTTCGAGATCTACGTCAACGACATGACGCGGGCGCAGGCCTTCTACGAGTCGGTGTTTGGCGCGACCCTGAGCCGGCTGGACGGCCCTCCGGGCAGCCCTGAAATGCTTGCCTTCGCCATGAGCCAGGACGGTTATGGGGCGTCCGGCGCGCTGGTGCGCATGCCCGGCTTTGCCGTCGGCGGCAATAGCACGCTGGTCTATTTCAGCTGCGCCGACTGTGCGGTGGAAACTGCCAGGGTGGGGGTGGCAGGCGGGGTGGTGCACCAGCAAAAGACGTCGATAGGACAATACGGCTTCATCGCCCTCGCGACCGACACCGAAGGCAACATGATTGGCCTGCATTCGATGCAGTGAGGACGCCATGGCACACGCTTACCTGATCGGCCACATCACGGTGAAAGATGCGTCGAAGTGGGAGGAGTACCGCGCCAAGGTGCCCGCGACCATGGCGCCCTTTGGTGCCGAACTTGTCTTTCGCGGGCAGCTGGCTCAGGTATTCTCAGGCAGGCATGCACATACCGACGTTGTTGTTGGCCGCTTCCCCAGCCGCGCCGCGCTTGAAGTATGGCACGCCTCGCCGGCCTACCAGGCACTGATTCCCCTGCGCAACGCGGCGGCCGATGTCGACCTGATGTCCTACGACACCTGAGGACCCGCCTGGCCGCTAGCGGCCGAGCCGATAGATGGCGAGGCTGCCGAGAAAGTTCTGCTCCTCGGTGACGGAACGCCCGGCATCGTCAAGCACCTGGCGCTCGCGGATGACGAGACCCATCTTGCTGCACAGGGCCTCGAAGTCGAGTATGGTGAAGAAGCGCAGGTTGGGCGTATCGAACCACTCGTAGGGCAGGTCTTCGGACACCGGCATGCGCCCGGACATCACCGCCATGCGGTTCTTCCAGTAGGCGAAATTGGGAAACGAAACCACTGCCTCGCGACCCACGCGCAGCATCTCCGCCAGCAGGCTTTCGGTGTGGCGCACCGTCTGCAGCGTGCGTGAGAGCACCACATGGTTGAATGTCTGGTCGTCGAAACCGGCCAGGCCCTGCTCGATGTCACCCTGGATTACGTTGATGCCGTTGGCAATTGCCGCCAGAACTTCGGCGTCCTCCAGCTCGACGCCGTAGCCCTTGGCGCCGCGCTCGTCGATCAACCGGCGCAACAGCGCGCCGTCGCCGCAGCCAAGGTCGAGCACACGTTCGCCAGGCTGCACCCAGCTGGCAATGAGGTCGAAGTCGGCGCGATCGAAAGTGCCGGTCACAGGGTAATCCGCTTCAGGTAGGCTGCGACGATCGCATGGTAGTGCGGATCGTCCATCAGGAAGGAATCGTGGCCATGCGCGCTCTCGATTTCGGCATAGGCAACGTCCTGGCCGTTGTGCACCAGCGCGTGCACGATCTCGCGCGAACGCTCGGGCGAGAAGCGCCAGTCAGTGCTGAAGGCCACCACCAGGAAGCCCGCGCGCGCGCGCGCCAGCGCCCTCGCAAGGTCATCGCCGTGATCGTGGGCCGGATCGAAGTAGTCCAGCGCCTTGGTCATGCGCAGGTAGGTGTTGGCATCGAAGACGCCGGCAAACTTGTCGCCCTGGTAGCGCAGGTAGGACTCGATCTCGAACTCGACATCGAAGCCATAGCTGCCAGCTCCGGTGCGCAGGCGACGGCCGAATTTCTCGGCCATCTGGTCGTCCGAAAGATAGGTGATGTGGCCGAGCATGCGCGCCAGGCGCAGGCCGCGCAACGGCCGCACGCCATGCTCGTAGAAATGGCCGCCATGGAAATCCGGGTCGGTGAGGATAGCCTGGCGGGCAACGTCGTTGAAGGCGATGTTCTCCGCGGTCAGCTTGGGCGTCGCCGCGATCACCAGCGCGTGGCGGATCCGCTGCGGGTGGGACAATGTCCATTGCAGCGCCTGCATGCCGCCCAGGCTGCCGCCCATCACCGCCGCCCAGGCGTCGATGCCGAGGTGATCGGCCAGCCGCGCCTGGGCTTCGACCCAGTCCTCAACCGTGACCACTGGAAAATCCGCGCCCCAGGGCTTGCCGGTGGCCGGGTTGCTGCTGGCCGGCCCGGTCGAACCGTGGCATCCGCCAAGGTTATTCACGCCGACGATGAAGAAGCGCTCGGTGTCCAGCGGGCGTCCGGGGCCAACGATGTTGTCCCACCAGCCGACGTTGGCCGGGTTCTCAACGCTGCGCCCGGCCACATGATGGTGGCCCGACAAAGCATGACATACGAGAATGGCATTCGACTTGGCGGCATTCAACGTGCCGTAGGTCTCGTAGACCAGATCGCAGGCCGGCAGCACCCCGCCGCCCTTGAGGCGGAGCGGTGCGTCGAAATGCGCGATCTGCGCGCTGACGGTACCTACATCCGACATGCCAGTTCCCAAAACAAAGTGCCCGGCGACAAACGCGACCGGGCACGGATTGCCTCTTTTAGCCGTATTTGTAGCGCGCCCGCAAGCCGAGTCAAATTTGGCGCGTTGCGCAGACTATGCCGCGCCGCGTGCGCCTTGTCAATCGACTATGAACAGCTATGGAAAGGCTGCGGATCAGTGGCGGCAAGCCGCTCAGAGCTTTTCCAGCGCCTCGGCGATCTTGTCCGGCTCGTCGAGCTTGAGCAGTTTGGCAACGCGCTGGCCAAGCTGGGCGGCATCCGAAATCATCACCTGCTGCTTGACCTCGAGCATCTGCGTCGGATGCATCGAGAATTGGCGAAGGCCCATGCCGAGCAGCAGCTTGGTCATGCGCGCATCACCCGCCATCTCGCCGCAAACCGCAACCGGCTTCTCGGCGCGCTGGGCACTCTGGATGGTCTGCGACATCAGGCGCAGCACGGCCGGGTGCAAGGGGTCGTAGAGGTGGGCCACGGTGTCGTCGGTGCGGTCGATCGCCAGCGTGTACTGAACCAGATCGTTGGTACCGATAGAGACGAAATCCAGGCGGCGCAGGAAAGGCCCAAGCGCCAGCGCGGCGGCCGGGATCTCGATCATGCCGCCGACCTCGACCTGGCTGAACTTCTGCTTCGATTCGCGCAGCTGCATGCGCGCCAGCTCGATCAGGCCGAGCGTCTGTTCGATTTCCTGGGCGTGGGCCAGCATCGGGATCAGGATGCGCACGCGGCCGAAATGCGAGGCGCGCAGGATGGCCCGCAGCTGCACCAGAAAAAGCTGCGGTTCGGCCAGGCAGAAACGGATCGCGCGCAGGCCCAGCGCCGGGTTCGGCGCCTCGCGGCTGGCGCTGCCGCGGCGCAAGGCCCGCGCCTCCTTGTCGGCACCGATGTCGAGCGTGCGGATGGTCACCGGCTTGTCGCCCATGGCCTTCACCACCGCGCGATAAGACTCGAACTGCTCGTCCTCGTCCGGCAACTCGTCGCGGTTCATGAACAGGAACTCGGTGCGGAACAGGCCGACGCCATCGGCGTCGACTTCGCGCGCACGATCGGTGTCCTGCGGCAGCTCGATGTTGGCATGGAGCTCGATGACCTCGCCGTCGAGGGTCTGCGAACGCGTGCCGATCAGGCGCTTGAGCCTGGAGCGATCGAGCTCCAGTTCGGCGCGGCGCAAGCGGTATTCCTGCAGCACGCCGAGGTCGGGGTCGACGATCAGTGTGCCGCGCGTGCCGTCGACGATCAGTACGTCGTCGTCCTGGATCAGCGGCCGCGCGTGCTGCATGCCGACCACGGCGGGAATTCCCAGGCTGCGCGCGACGATTGCGGTGTGCGAGGTGGCACCGCCGAGGTCGGTGACGAAGCCGCCGATCCTCAGGTTCTTGAACTGAATGGTGTCGGCTGGCGAAAGGTCGTTGGCGACGACGATCAGCTCATCCTCGGTCGCCGTCTTGCGCCGCGAGATCTTGCGGGCCTTGCCCAGCAGCACCTTGAGAACCCGCTCGACCACCTGCACGATGTCCTGCTTGCGCTCGCGCAGGTAGGCATCCTCGAACTCGTCGAACTGGTCCACCACCAGCTGCATCTGCTGCACCAGCGCCCATTCCGCATTGCAACGGCGCTCCTGGATGAGTGCGCGCACGCCCTCGCTCAGCGTCGGATCGGCGAGGATCATGGCGTGGACATCGACAAAGGCTGACAGCTCGGCCGGTGCGCCCGGCACACTGGCCTCGGCGCGCAAGGTGTCGAGCTCGGCGCCCGCGGTGGCAACAGCCTTGTCGAAGCGCGCCAACTCGGCGGCGATGTCGCGTTCGCGCAGCTGGTAATGCGCAACCTCGAGAATCGCGTTCGAGACAAGGTGGGCACGGCCGATGGCGATGCCGGCGGAAACGGCCTGACCGTGGAGGCTGAAGGTCATCTCACCTCTCCCGCCCCGCCGCAGTGGGCCCGCTGGACAAAGCCCGCCTGTGGACAGGCGCGAGGGCTGGGTGGTTCATTCCGTTTCGCCGAACCTGTCGGCAATCAGGGCGAGGATCGCCGTCAGGGCCTCCTCGGCGCGCTCGCCTTCGGTATCGACAACCACCGTCGAGCCCTTGCCGGCGGCCAGCATCATCACGCCCATGATGCTCTTGGCGTTGATGCGCCGTGTCCCGCGTTCCATCCACACTTCGCAGGGGAAGCTGCCGGCGAGCTGCGTCAGCTTGGCGGATGCCCGGGCATGGAGCCCGAGCTTGTTCACGATTTCGGCATCGGCGCGGGGCATTGCTGCGCGACCTCAGTGCCTGAGCATGTTCAGCACGCCGTCGCGCCCGCCGGAGATAGTGCGCGTAACCAGCGTTTCCATGTCCTTGTCGCGGTAGTTCAGCGCGCGCAGCAGCATGGGCAGATTGACGCCGGCGATGCCCTCGATGCGCCCGGGCTCGAGCAGTTTCATCGCCGTGTTGGATGGCGTCGCGCCATAAATGTCGGTGAGCATCAGCACGCCGCGCCCGGTATCGACCAGATTCAGCATGTTGCGAACCAGCGGCAGCGCATCGAGCGGGTCATCCTGTGCCGACATGCCGAGCTGGATGATCTGCGGCGGGCGCTTGTTCAGCACATGGCAGGCGCACTGGATAAGGGCCTCGCCATAGGCGGCGTGGGTGAGCAGGAAGATGCCAATCATCGGCGGATTCTAGCAGCCGTCGCGGATGCAGCCTTGCGCCGCTGTTGGTTCAGGGCACCACCACGGTCTTGACCTCCGGCGCCCCCATGGTCAGCCGTGCCGCCATCGCCGGCGTCGCGCTCACCGTCCCGTCAGCGCCGACTTTCAGAACCGCGCCGACACCAAGTTTCGTCGCCATCGCACGCCAGTCATTCCCGGCGATGAAAATCGGCTTGGACAGCGCATCCGAACGCATGCCGGTCGATGCTCCGGGCGGGATCAGCACGGTCACGGCCTGAGTGCCTTCCGCCGGAAAGCCACTGCGCGGATCGAGCAGGTGGCAGTAACGGCGGCCGCCGATTTCAAAGAAGCGGTGGTAATCGCCCGAGGTGCCGATGGCCTCGCCGTCATGCAGCTCCAGTGTTGCCAGCGGGGCGCCGCCAACCGCCTGTGGCCGCGGATGCTGAATGCCGATGCGCCACGGGCTGCCGGCACCGTCACGGCTGCCCAATGCCATGACATTGCCACCAATGTTGATCAAGGCGTTGGCGATGCCCTCGCCCTTGAGCGTGGCTGCCGCGCGGTCCAGCGCGACACCCTTCAGGTAGCCCCCGAAATCGAGGGCCACCGCCTTGTTGCGACTGCTCACGCGACTGCCGACCAGCTGCAGATCGGCTATCGACGGCCGCGCCGCGAGCAGTTCGCGCAGCGCCGGGCCGTCGGGCAGCTGCGGCCGGATGTCGTCGGTATGAAAGCCCCACAACGCAACCAGGCGGCCGACGCCCGGGTCGAACAGGTGCTCACCGGCGGCAGCGACGGCCTGGGCTTGGCGGATGTATGCAGCGAACTCGGCGGAAACCTCGTGGCTGCGACCGGCAGCGATGGCCTCGTTGAGCGCCGACAGTTCCGAGGGCTGCCAGGCGTGGTAGGTCCGGTGCAGGACATCGAAATCGCGCAGCACCCTGGCGGCGGCGGCTTCGGCCTGTGCCCGGGGCGCGGCGGCGATGGCCAGCTCGACGCGCGTGCCGAAGACGTAGGACTCCTGCCGCCAGGGCTCTGACCGGCCACAGGCGGCCAGCAGGCAGGCCGCAGCCAGCAGGATCAGGCCGCGGAGCAACTCCGTTCCAGCGCATCAATGGCCATCGCCGCAACATCGAAACGCATCTGCTGGGCAATCTCGACGAAGCAGGTGGGGCTGGTGACGTTGATCTCGGTGAGGCTGTCGCCGATCACGTCGAGGCCGACGATCAGCAGGCCGCGCGCCCAGAGAGTCGGCGCCAGCGCCTCGGCGATTTCGCGGTCGCGCCCCAGCAGCGGGCGTGCCACGCCCTTGCCGCCGGCGGCGAGGTTGCCGCGCGACTCGCCGGGCTTGGGGATGCGCGCCAGGCAATACGGCACCGGCTCGCCGCCGATCAGCAGGATGCGCTTGTCGCCATGGCTGATGGCCGGCAGGTAGCGTTGCGCCATGATGCTGCGCGCGCCAAAGCCGGTCAGGGTCTCGACGATGACATTGCGATTGGGGTCGCCGCGGCCGACGCGGAAGATGCCGCTGCCGCCCATGCCATCGAGCGGCTTCAGGATGACATCGCCGAGTTCGTCGATGAAGGCGTGGATGTCGGCCGGGTCGCGGGCGATCAGCGTACTCGGCGCGAACTCGGGAAACTCGGTGATGGCGACCTTCTCCGAATGGTCGCGGATCGCCCGCGGCTTGTTCCAGATGCGCGCACCCTGGGCCTCGGCGCGTTCCAGCAGCCAGGTGGCGGCGATGTATTCGAAGTCAAAAGGCGGATCCTGGCGCATCAGCACGGCGTCCCAGGCGGTAAGCGGCTGCGTCGCCTCCTGCGTCACCGAATGCCAGACGGCATTGTCGGCGCCCACCGCCAGCTGGCGCGCCCGCGCCTGGACCAGTCCGTCGCGCCAGATCAGGGCCTCGCGACCGATGGCCCAGACTTCGTGGCCGCGCTTCACGGCGGCCCGCATCATGGCGATGCTGGAATCCTTGTAGGCGACGAGGCCGTCGAGCGGATCGAGGATGAACGCGAGCTTCATCATGCAAGTGTCGGCGCTGCGCTCTCGATTTCCAGCGCCGCGGCCAGCATGGCGAGGCGCGCCACCACGCCATAGGCGTAAAACCGGTTGGGCGGGGCATCGGGGCCGAGGTGGATGTCCGGCAGGCTGCAGCCTGTTTCGAAGGCCAGCGGCTTGAAGGTCATGCCCGGGGCATTGAGGTTCTCGTCAATGCCACGCGCCGTGTTGACCCGGTAGAAGCCTCCAACAACGTAACGGTCGATCATGTACACCACCGGTTCGGCGCTGCCCTCGTCAACGCGCTCGAAGGTGGGCACGCCTTCCTGGATGATCACCTCGGTGACCTGCATGCCTTCCTTCACCACCGCCATCTTGTTGCGCTGCTTGCGGTTGAGGTTCTTCACCTCGCTGGCATCCTTGACCGTCATGATGCCCATGCCATAAGTTCCGGCATCGGCCTTGACGATGACGAAGGGCTCGGACTGGATGCCGTACTCCTTGTACTTGGCGCGCATGCGGTAGAGCAGGGTATCGATGTTGGCGGCGAGGCATTCCTCGCCGGAACGCTCATGGAAATTCACCTTGCCGCAGGTCTCAAACTCCGGATTGATCAGCCAGGGGTCGATGCCGATCTCGCCGGCGAAGGCGATGGCCACATCCTGGTAGGCGGTGAAGTGGCGCGACTTTCGCCGCACATGCCAGCCGGCCCAGAGCGGCGGAATCAGGTACTGCTCGTTGATCTCGTTCAGGATCGCCGGCACGCCGCCCGAGAGGTCGTTGTTGAGCAGGATGGCGCAGGGGTCGAAGCCTTCGAGGCCGAGCCGGCGGCCGTCGGTGCCGATACGCTTGAGCGGTTCCAGCGTCAGTTGCTGGCCGTCCGGCAGGTCCAGCGTGGTCGGCGCGGTGATCTCCGGCAGCAGGCTGCCGATGCGCACATTGAGACCGGTGTGGTGGAGGATGTCGGCGAGGCGCGCAACGTTCATCAGGTAATACTGGTTGCGCGTGTGGTTCTCCGGTATCAGCAGCAGGTTTTGCGCCTCCGGGCAGATCTTCTCGATGGCCGACATCGCCGCCTGCACGCACAGCGGCAGGAAGGCGGGATTGAGGTTGTTGAAGCCGCCGGGGAAAAGATTGGTATCCACCGGCGCCAGCTTGAAGCCGGCATTGCGCAGGTCGACCGAGCTGTAGAAGGGCGGCGTGTGTTCCAGCCACTGCGTGCGCAGCCAGCGCTCGACCTCGGTGCCGTGGTCGAGGATGCGGTGCTCGAGTTCGAGCAGGGGGCCCGTGAGTGCAGTAGTGAGTCTAGGTACCATCCGAGAGGCGGCCGTTCCGTGGCAAAGCTGCGAGTGTAGCAGTCCAAACGAGCTCTCCGGCCGTGCGCAATGATGTAACGCCGGATTTCCCGGCGCCATCCAGAGGCGTACCATTACCAAAACCAACCATGGACCCTCCCAATAAGGGTGCCGTCATGTATGCCCGTTTACCCATTCTTCTGCGCTACTCTCTCCTGACGGGTGTGGCATTTCTGCTGACCGGATGCGTAAAGTATTACGTCGTCGGGCACCTCGACGACTGGTCTGACTACCTGACGGGAACAGGGTCATTCGATCCGGTAACGGCCTCGTCACAATCCGAGGTAAGGTTTGCCAAGCTGGGCATTCGCTGCAGCGGCACCGCACAGGATTACGCTCCGGCGAAGGGCCGCGGCGAAATGCGCTGTGACGATCAACGGGTGATCAAGCTGGAAAGTGAAGGCAAGTCCTTGTCTCATGCGGAAGGGCGCGGGATCGACAACTTCGGGCACAGCGGCCGCGTGGATGTTTACACCGACCTTGCCGACTACGAGCGCGAACTCGCCCGGGTGCGCACCGAAGTCGAGCGCCGCAATCTAGATATCGCACACCTTCGATTTCCCAAAGTAGTCTCACCAACAGGTCGACCAATGGCGCCGGCACCCTCTGCCGTGAACGTCCTGCCCGCCAGCACGCTCACGCCGACCGCAGCTGCCGCACGTGTGGAGCCGCGGCCGGCAGCGCCGCTGTCGCCCGGCAAGCGCCTGGCCCTGGTGATCGGAAACGGTGCCTATCGCGATGCGCCCCTGCGCAACCCGGTCAATGACGCGCGCGCTCTCTCCGCCAAGCTGACCGCACTCGGCTTTGAGGTGATGAAGGGCGAGAACCTCGGCCAGCGCGACATGAACCGGCTGGTGGCGCAGTTCGGCGAGCGCCTCGCCGGCAACGACGTCGGCATGTTCTTCTTTGCCGGCCATGGCATACAGATTCGAGGCAAGAATTATCTGGTTCCGGTCGATGCCCAAATCAGCTCGGAAAACTCGGTGCGAGCAGAAGCGGTCGATGTCGATGCCGTACTCGACCAGCTCTCGTCCAGTCCGCTCAACGTGGTAATCCTCGATGCCTGCCGCAACAACCCCTTCGAGCGGCGCTTCCGCAGTCTCAGCGTTGGCCTGGCCCAGATGGATGCGCCCAAGGGCACGCTGATCGCCTACGCCACGGCGCCCGGCAAGGTCGCGCGCGACGGCGATGGCGCCAACTCGATCTACACCAGCGCCCTGCTGAAGCTGCTCGACGAGCCCGGGGTGCCGCTGGAAACCGTATTCAAGCGCGTTCGTGCCGAGGTATCCCAACTGACGGCGGATAACCAGATTCCCTGGGAAGCCTCGTCCCTGACCGGCGACTTTTACTTCGCCGCGCCGCCGGCCCAGACCTCGCCGCCCGCCGGCGATGCGGCCGCTGGCACCAGGGCATCGACGGACGCGGAAGCGGAACTGCTGTTCTGGCAATCTGTCAAGGACAGCCAGGACGCGGCGGATTACGAGGCTTACCTGCGCCAGTTTCCCGACGGACGTTTCGTCGAAATTGCGCGCAACCGCCTGAACCGGATGAAGGCGAAGTAGCGCGGGCGCGCTACAGCAGTCCCTTCACCGCAAATTCGGCAAAGCCTTCCGGCAACAGCGCCTGCTCCAGGCTGCGCTGGGAAAAGAGGAAGCGGCCGTCGCAGACGAAGCCGAGCTCCGTCCAGTCGACCTCGTTGAGCATTTCGGCCAGCAAGGACAGTTGCGCCGAAGCAAGGTCGGCACGATGCGGAAAGAGTGCCATCACGGCGCCGTCATAATCGTTGCACGGGTGCAGGAAGAAGGGCCGCGGATTCCGCGTTTTGCCATTGACATAGATGCGCGGCGCGGTCGAGATGAAATGGCGCCGGCCCCATTTCCACCAGTTGGATTCGTCGAAGCGCGCCACGCGGCGCGCCAGCAGGCGCTCCTTGTGCTGCTCCAGCCACTCGATGGGTCCTTCGCGGTCACGATAGATCATGCGCCGCGTCTGTCCGGTCTGCGCCGTCTTCGAGCAGACGAACTCGACATTGGCATGGGCCGGCTCGCTGAAGATCTCGTCGGCGCCCGACACGGCACCGACCTTGACGGCAAACACGCTGGCCAGCGGCAGGCTGTAGATGCCGCGGGTGAACATCAGCTGTCCGCCTGAAAGCGCCATGCGCCGGCCGTCCTTCAGGCGGTGGCTCATGTCGCCGCGCACGAAGCGCCAGATCGCGCAGTTCGGCTGTGCGCCGGCGAATATCCTGGCGTCGCCGAGATCCTCGAAATCGGTGATCGTGCCCTGGTCGTAAAGCCAGGTGTTGAGCCGCGCGGCGCCGGTGGCCTTGAGGAAATCGCGGGGCGTGATCAGGATCAGCTCGCCCAGCGGGGCAAGGTGGCGCACGCATTTCTCGATGAAATGCAGGTAGAGGTTGGCATGGCCGTCGAGCAGATCGGAGCGCAAGTAACGGGCGGTCTGTGGCAGGATGTCACGCGCCTTGACGTAGGGCGGGTTGCCAATGATGCTGACGAACTTCTCGCTTTCGGGATAGGCAAAGAAGTCGATGTTGAGCGCACCTTCCGGACAATGCGCGGCATCCAGCTCGATCGCCACGCAGCCCGGCAGGCGCCCGGAAAAGGCGCCATCGCCGCAGGCCGGATCGAGCGTGCGACCGGCATTTCGGCGCAACGCCAGCATGCGCGCGACAACCTCGGGCGGGGTAAAGACCTGGCCGTAGCGGGCAACGTCAAGGAACGGCGCCGGTGATACGGCAACCGCCGGCGTCTCCTGCGCCTGCCGGGACCGATGCCGCGCGAAGACCTCGGTCAGAAGGTTCCGATCACCCACATCGGCACGCGCAGGCCGGCGTCCTTGGAGTCCTGGCGCACCCACTGGCCATCGCCGCTGTGGTCGAGCATGTAATAGGCGACGCCATGCGGCGGCGTGACCTTGAGCATGTAGAGCTTGCCATTCATGCGGAATTCCTCGACCTTGTCTTCGCCGCGCCTGGTGATCGTCACTTGCGGCCCGAGGTCGTCGACGGCCACGCCGGGCGGCGGCGGGGGCGGTTCGGGCAGGGGCTCGAGCTTGGGCGGCCGCTGCTGCGCGAAGGCATTCAGCGCAAGTGCGGCAAACAGCAGGGGGAGGAGGCGGCGCATGGCGGATCCCTTTCGAAGAACCGCAAGTCTATCAAAGGTTAAGCAGCAGCTCGTGCTCTTCGGGCAGGGGTCCGAAGCCGCGCGATTCGTAGTGGTCAAAGATGGCCGAAACCACCTGCCCCGGATCGTCGATGACCCGGATCAGGTCCATGTCCTGCGGGTCGATCATCTGTTCTCCGACCAGGCGCGCACGAAACCAGTCGAGCAGGCCGGCCCAGAACTGGCTGCCGACCAGGATCAGCGGGATACGCGGTGTCTTGCCGGTCTGGATCAGCGTCAGGGCTTCGAGCAATTCGTCCAGCGTGCCGAAGCCACCCGGCATCACCACATAAGCCGCGGCGACCTTGACGAACATGTACTTGCGGGCGAAGAAGTGGCGAAAGCTCTGCGAAATGTCCTGGTAATGGTTGGCCTTCTGCTCGTGCGGCAGCTGGATGTTGAGGCCGATCGACAGGCTCTTGCCTTCGAAGGCGCCCTTGTTGGCCGCCTCCATGACGCCCGGACCGCCGCCCGAGACGACGGCGAAACCGGCATCGGACAGCAGCCGGGCAATGGTTTCGGTCTGCTGGTAATAGGGCGAATCGGGCGCCACGCGGGCGCTGCCAAAGATCGACACGGCCGGCCGCACGGTGGACAGCCGCTCGGTCGCCTCGACGAACTCTGCCATAATGCCAAACACCCGCCAGGCCTCGCGGGCGCTGGTTGCCGGGGGTGTCGGCGCGGCAATCTCGGCGCCGCGCACTCCGCGCGGCCGAACCTTCGGCAGTTTGTCCATTTCATTCATTGCGCATAGCTCCCATGCCCACGCTGCTGCTCGTCGACGGCTCGTCCTACCTCTACCGCGCCTATCACGCGCTGCCCGACCTGCGCACCGCGGACGGCCAGCCGACCGGGGCGATACGCGGCGTGTTGTCGATGCTGCGCGTGCTCGAAGCCGACTATAAGTCAGATTTTCGCGCCGTGGTGTTCGACGCCAAGGGCAAGACCTTCCGCGACGACTGGTACCCGCAGTACAAGGCACAGCGGCCGCCGATGCCGGAGGACCTGGTGGCGCAGATCGAGCCCCTGCACGAGTGCATCCGCGCCGCCGGCTGGCCGCTGCTGATGGAGACCGGCGTCGAGGCCGACGACGTCATCGGCACACTGGCGCGCCAGGCCGGCAACTCCGGCATCGACTGCGTGATCTCGACCGGCGACAAGGACCTGGCGCAGCTGGTCAACGAACGCGTCACGCTGGTGAACACCATGACCGGCGAGAAGCTCGACATCGCGGCTGTCCGGGCCAAGTTCGGCGTGCCGCCCGAGCGCATCGTCGATTACCTGGCACTGATCGGCGACAGCGTGGACAACGTCCCCGGCGTGCCCAAGGTCGGCCCCAAGACGGCCGTCAAATGGCTGGATGCCTGGGGCTCGCTAGATGCCATCGTCAACCATGCCAGCGAGATCGGCGGTACCGTGGGCGAGAACCTGCGCCAGCACCTGGATTTCCTGCCGCTCGGCGTCAAGCTGGTGACGGTGGCTTGCGAGCTGCCGCTGCCGGTGGCGGTGAACGAACTGGCGCCGCAGGCGCCGGACACGACCAGGCTGGAAGCGCTCTACGGCCGGCTGGAATTCAAGGGCTGGCTGCGCGAACTCAAGGGCGAGGCGCCCGCGGCGCGACCGAAAGTCGGCGCCGGGGACACGGCGATTCCGGCGGCTCCGCTGGTAGCGACGACCGAACCCGACCGCAGTGGCTACCAGTGCATCCTCGACGATGCGACCCTGGATCAATGGCTGGCGCGCCTCGACGCCGCGGCGCTGGTCTCGCTCGACACCGAGACCACCGACCTCGATCCGCTGCAGGCGCGGCTGGTCGGCATTTCCTTCGCGCTCGCCGATGGCGCCGCCGCCTACCTGCCGCTGGGCCACCACTATGCCGGCGCGCCGGAACAGTTGCCGCTGGCGCCGACGCTGGCGAAACTCAAGCCCTGGCTGGAATCGCCGCACCACGGCAAGCTCGGCCAGCACCTCAAGTACGACCGCCATGTCTTCGCCAACCATGGCGTGCGGCTGACCGGCATCGTCGAGGACACCTTGCTGCAATCCTATGTGCTCGAATCGGACAAGACGCACGACCTCGGCGCGCTCGCCGCACGCCATTGCGGCCTGGCGACCATCAGCTACGACGCCGTCACCGGCAAAGGCGCCAGCCGCATCTCCTTCGCCCAGGTCGATGTCGCGCGCGCCGCCGAGTATGCGGCGGAAGATGCCGATGTCACCTTGCGCGTGCATCAGGTGCTGCGCCCGCAACTCGCCGCCGCGCCGGAGCTGGAGGCGCTCTATCGCGATCTCGAACTGCCGGTGGCCGAGGTCCTGTTCCGCATCGAGCGCAATGGCGTGCTGATCGACGCCGCCGCGCTGGCGCAGCAGAGCGACGAGCTCGGGCGCAGGATCATGGCCATCGAGGCCGAGGCGCAGCAGCTCGCCGGCCAGCCCTTCAACCTCGCCTCGCCCAAGCAGCTGGCCGAAATCCTGTTCAACCAACAGGGCCTGCCGGTGGTGAAGAAAACCCCTTCGGGCGCCCCCTCGACCGACGAGGAGGTGCTGGAAAAGCTGGCCGAGGACTACCCGCTGCCGAAGAAGATCCTCGAACATCGCAGCTTCGCCAAGCTGAAGAACACCTACACCGACAAGCTGCCGAAGATGATCAACCCGGCCACCGGCCGCGTGCATACGAGCTTCGGCCAGGCCACGGCGGTGACCGGGCGGCTGGCCTCGACCGACCCCAACCTGCAGAACATCCCGATCCGCACCGCCGAAGGGCGGCGCATCCGTTCCGCCTTCATCGCGCCGGAAAATCGCCGTATCGTCAGCGCCGACTATTCGCAGATCGAGCTGCGCATCATGGCCCACCTGTCGGACGATCCGCGCCTGCTGGAAGCCTTCGCGGCCGGCGAGGACGTGCATCGCGCCACCGCCGGCGAGGTCTTCGGCCTGACGCCGATCGAAGTCAGCAGCGAGCAGCGCCGCGCCGCCAAGGCGATCAACTTCGGCCTGATCTACGGCATGAGCGCCTTCGGCCTGGCCAAGCAGATCGGCGTCGACCGCACGGCGGCGCAGGCCTACATGGACCGCTACTTCGCGCGTTACCCCGGTGTCGCCCGCTACATGGAAGAGACCCGCGCCGTGGCGCGCGAGAAGGGCTATGTCGAGACCGTGTTCGGCCGCCGCCTGTGGCTGCCCGAGATCCGTTCCAGCAATGCCGGCCGCCGCCAGGGCGCCGAGCGCGCCGCCATCAACGCGCCGATGCAGGGCACGGCGGCCGACCTGATCAAGCGTGCCATGCTGGCGGTGCAGGGCTGGCTCGACGCGCAGGGTATGCGCTCGCTGCTGATGCTGCAGGTGCATGACGAACTGGTGCTGGAAGTCCCCGCCGACGAGCTGGAGCAACTGCGCGAGGCGCTGCCGAAGCTGATGGGCGGCGTGGCGCAACTCAAGGTGCCGCTGCTGGTGGAAGTGGGCGTCGGCGCCAACTGGGACGCGGCGCATTGAGGTTTTTCCGTCGACATATTCCACGCCGGCGCCTTTGCAATTTCGCGCCGCCACCTTAAAATTGCAAAATGTGGATCCGGAGAGTCCTTGCCGACGAATTGCGCCAGCTGACCGCCAGCTTCCCGGTGGTGGCGCTGGTGGGCCCGCGCCAGGTCGGCAAGACCTCGCTTCTGGAGCATGACTTTCCCGAGTTCCGCTATGTCTCGCTCGACACTGCGAGCCAGGCGGAAATGGCCGAAACGCGACCGGCCGAGTTCCTGCAGCGCTTCCCGCCGCCGGTCATCATCGACGAGGTGCAATACGCACCCGCCCTGTTCCGCCACATCAAGGCCTATGTGGATGCGCACCGCGACCAGAAGGGACTGTTCCTGCTCACCGGCTCGCAGAACTACGCGCTGATGCAGGAGATCTCGGACAGCCTGGCGGGCCGCGCGGCGGTGATTCCCTTCCTCGGCCTGTCCGGCGCCGAATGGCTGGCCTCGTCCGCCGCCACCGGGAGCACGTGGGGCCGCTTCTGGTTGCGCGGCGGCTATCCCGGGCTGTGGAGCGACTCGACGGTTTCGCGCGAGCGCTGGTACCAGGGCTACCTCGCCACTTACCTCGAACGCGATGTGCGCAACATCCTGCGCGTCGGCAGCCTGCGCGATTTCGAACGCTTCCTGCGCGCCTGCGCCGCGCGCTGCGCGCAGACCCTCAACATGTCCGACCTCGGTCGTGACGTCGGGATCTCGGCGACCACGGCGCGCGAGTGGATCGGTGCCTTGCAGGCCTCGAACCAGATCCTGCTGCTGGAGCCCTACCACCGTTCGCTGGGCAAGCGCCTGGTGAAGTCACCCAAGCTCTACTTCACCGACACCGGGCTGGCCGCCTTCCTCATGGGACTGACCGACGATGCGCCGCCACCCGAGCACGTCGGCGGCGCGCTGTGGGAGAACCATGTCATTGGTCAGTGGCTACGCTGGCGGCACTGGCAGCACCCGGAAGCGACGCTCTGGTACTGGCGCGATTCCGGCGGCCACGAAGTCGACCTGCTGGTGGAATGGCAGCAGCGCCTGTTCGGCATCGAGTGCAAATACAAGGAACGGCCCGACGCCCACGACCTGCGCGGCCTGCGCCGCCTGCGCGAGTTCTACGGCCAGCCCGCCCTGCCCGGCTTCGTCGCCTGCACCACCGCCCAGCCCTTCGACATTGCCGACGGCATGACGGCGATCAGCGGCTGGACCCCGTGGAGCCTGCCGGGGATGAAGCCATGACCGGCAGTCGCGAGCTCTATCTTCGTTTGCTTTCCCACGTGCGTCCGCACTGGAAGGGCTTCGCCCTGACCCTGGCCGCCACCGCGCTGGCGGCGGCCACCGAACCGCTTTTCCCGGCGCTGATGAAGCCGCTGCTGGACAAGGGCTTCGGCCAGGGCGAGCAGGGCTGGCTGGCCTGGTTGCCGCTGGCCATCGTCGGCATCTTCGTGCTGCGCGGCGTGGCCGGCTTCCTCGCCGGCTACGGCATGTCCTGGGTCTCGAACAAGGTCATCACCGACTTGCGCCAGCTCATGTTCGAGCGCCTGATGCGCCTGCCGGCAAGCTACTTCGACGCCCACGCCTCGTCGATCCCGGCCACGCGCATCGCCTACGACGTGAATGGCGTCGCCGCCGCCGCGACCTCGACATTGACCGTGCTGATCCGCGACACCCTGTCGGTGGTTGGCCTGGTCGGCTGGCTGCTCTGGCTCAACTGGAAGCTGACGCTGATCAGCCTTGCCGTGATCCCGCTCACCGCCCTGGTGGTGCGTGCCTTTTCCAAGCGCTTGCGGCGGCTGTCGCTGTCGGCCCAGGAGGGCATGGCGCAGATGAACCAGGTGCTGCACGAGTCGATCCGCGGCCACAAGGTGGTCAAGATCTTCGGTGGCGAGCAGCACGCGACGGCGCGCTTCTTCAAGGTGAACAACGCGCTGCGCGGTTACGGCATGCGCCAGGCGATCGCGGCGGCGGCCGTGGCGCCGATCACGCAGATCTTCGCCTCGGTCGGGCTGGCCATCGTGGTCTGGGTCGCCCTGCAGCAGTCGGCCGGCAATGAAACCACGGTCGGCGGCTTCGTTTCCTTCATCACCGCCATGCTCTTGCTGCTGGCGCCGCTGAAGCACCTGGCCGACATCAACGCGCCGCTGCAGCGTGGGCTGGCCGCCGCCGAGAGCGTGTTCCGCATGCTCGACGAAGCCGCCGAGGTAGACACGGGAAGCGTGGCGCTGGGGCGCGCTCGCGGCGAGATCGAATTCGTCGGCGTCGGCCTGCGCTACGCCGGCGCCGAGCGCGACGCGCTGAACGAGATCAATCTCGCCATCCGCCCCGGCGAAACCCTTGCCCTGGTCGGGCCCTCGGGCGGCGGCAAGACCTCGCTGGTCAACCTGGTGCCGCGCTTCTACCACGCCGGCAGCGGACAGATCCGCATCGACGGCCAGGGTATCGAGAGCCTGACGCTGGGCTCGCTGCGCGCCAACATCGCCCATGTCGGCCAGGACGTTTTCCTCTTCGACGACACGGTGGCCGCCAACATCGCCTACGGCGGCAAGCGCGACGCCGGCCGCGACGAGATCGAGGCAGCGGCGCGCGCGGCACACGCGCTGGACTTCATCCAGGCCCTGCCGCAAGGCTTCGACACCCTGATCGGCGAGAACGGCTCGCGGCTTTCCGGCGGCCAGCGCCAGCGCATCGCCATCGCCCGCGCCATCCTCAAGGATGCACCGATCCTGATCCTCGACGAAGCCACCTCCGCGCTCGACAGCGAATCCGAACGCGCGGTGCAGGAAGCCCTGGAAGCCCTGATGCGGGGGCGTACCACACTGGTCATCGCGCACAGGCTATCCACGGTCGAGCATGCCGATCGGATCGTGGTGCTGGCGCAGGGGCGCATTGCCGAGATCGGCAGCCATGCCGAGTTGCTGGCGGCAAACGGCGTCTATGCCAGCCTCTACCGGCTGCAGTTCGCGGAGGCCGCTTGAAAATCCTTCACCCCGAAGCCTGGTGCTTTTTCGAGGAACCTTCGTCGTGAAGATACTTCACACCGAAGCCTCCTGTGGCTGGGGCGGCCAGGAGATTCGCATCCTCGAAGAGGCCAGCGGGCTGATCGGTCGCGGCCACGAGGTCGGTGTCGCCTGCCCGGCGCATGCGCGCATGGCGACCGAGGCGGCGCGCTTTGGCGTGGCGGTGACGACGCTACCCATCGAGTTCAAGACCGTTGCCGGCTTCCTCGCGCTGCGTCGGCACCTGGCCGCGAGCCGGCCCGACGTGGTGAACACCCACAGCTCGGCCGATTCCTGGCTGGTGGCGCTGGCCTGCGCCACGCTCCCCACGCCGCCCGCCATCGTGCGCACCCGCCACATTTCGGCGCCGGTGTCGGCCAACGTCGCCAATCGCTGGCTCTATCGCCAGGCAGCGCGGGTCGCGACCACCGGCGAAAGCCTGCGCCGGCACCTGGTGGAGACACTCGGCCTCGATCCGGCACAGGTCGTCTCGGTGCCAACCGGGATCGACACGCAGCGCTTCGCGCCCGCCGACAAGGCCGCGGCCAGGGCGGCCGTGGGCCTGGCCCCGCAACACCGGCACGTCGGCATCGTCGCCACCCTGCGCAGCTGGAAGGGCCACCTCTTTCTGCTCGACGCGTTCGCCCGGCTGAAGCGGCCGGACCTGCGCCTGGTGATCGTCGGCGAAGGGCCGATGCGCGGCCCGATCGACGAGAAAATCGCCGCGCTCGGGCTCGGCGACCGCGTCATCCTTGCCGGCCAGCGCAGCGACCCGGAACGCTGGCTGCAGGCGCTCGACATTTTTTGCCTGCCCTCCTACGCCAACGAGGGCGTGCCGCAGGCCATACTGCAGGCCATGCTGTGCGCCCTGCCCATCGTCACCACGCCCGTCGGCGCCATCCTCGAAGCGGTGGCCGACGAGCGCAGCGCGCTGGTGGCGCCGCCACGGGATGCCGATGCGCTGGCGCAAGCCATCGCCCGCCTGCTCGACAACCCGATGCTGGCCGCCGGCCTCGGCGCCGAAGCGCGCCGTGTCGCCAGCGCCGACTTTTCAAAAGAGTCCATGCTCGATCGCATGGAGGCCATCTTCACCCAGGCTGCATCGACATGAGCAAACCCCTCGACTGGACCACGGTCTCCGACGACCCCAACAACCGCGAGGCCAAGGCGGCCGTGCGCGCCTGGCTGAAAACGGCGCAGACGGTGCATACCGGCAACGACCTGCTCGGGCATATCGAGGGTCTGGTGAGCGGCAAACGGGTGCTCGACATCGGCGTGGTTTCGCACAGCGCACGTTACTTCGACCTGCCCGACTGGCGCCATGGACGCATCCACAAGGCGGCCGCCTATTGCGTCGGCATCGACATCCTCGAACCCCTGGTGGCCGAACTCAACGGCCGCGGCTTCAATGTACGCTGCGTGGATGCAACGTCGGAGGCCGACATGGGCGAGCGCTTCGACGTGGTGTTCATCGGCGACGTGGTCGAACATGTCGACAATGCCGTGCTGCTGCTGAAGTTCGCCGCCCGCCATCTGGCGCCGGGCGGTCGGCTGTTCGTCACCACGCCGAACCCGTTCTCGCGCAAGTTCTTCCGCCAGTTCAAGCGCGACGGCGTGATGGTGGTGAACCTCGACCACATTGCCTGGATCACGCCGACCCTGGCCATGGAACTCGCCCGTCGCGCCGACATCGCGCTAGCGGCTTACCACCTGGTGAAGCGCTTCTCGCCCTTCGCACTGTTCCTGAAGCGTCTGATCGGCTGGCGCCTGGAGCCCGTCGAGTTTTCCTTCCCGGACTATCTGTATGAGTTCGTCCGGCGCGACTGAGGGCGAACTGCCCGAACCACGCGAGATCCTCTACATCAATGTCTCGCGCATTGGCGACAGCCTGCTGGTCACGCCCGCCGTGCGCGCCGTTGCCGCGCGCTGGCCGCAAGCGCGCATTACGCTGCTGGCGCACCCGAAGCGGGAAGAGGTGCTGCGCAAGCTGCCCTTCGTGCAACATACCGGCAGCATCGAGAAGGGCCGCGCCCGCTTCATGGGCTGGTTGCCCGGCAAACCCTACGACCTCGCCTTCGTCTGCAACTTCGACGCGCCGCTGATCGGCTACGCGCTGCGCGTGGCGCGACGCGTGGTGGCCTTCCGCCAGCCCGACGAGGGACTCAACCGACGCCTTTACCGCGCCGTCGACCACCCGGCGCTGCAGACCGCCCATGCCGTGGATATCCAGCTCATGCTGCCGGCAGCGCTTGGCGTCGCCCCCGCCGGCAAGGCGCTGGCCTATGCCGTCACCGACGCGGAGGCACAATGGGCGGCGGGCTTTCTGGTCGCGCAACAGGCATCCGATCGTCATCCACTGATCGGCCTCCAAGTGGCGAGCTTCCCGACCAAGGCCTACCGCGACTGGCCACCCACGCATTTCAGCGAGCTGTGCCGGCGCATCCTCGCACACTGGCCGACGGCGCATTTCCTGATCTTCGGCGGCGATCTGGAGAAGGCCCGCACCGAGGCCCTCGCCGCCGAACTCGGGGCCGCGGCGACGCTCTGCGCCGGACGGCTGACGCTGCGCGAAACCGCGGCACTGATGAATCGCGTCGATCTCTACGTCGGTGTCGATACCGGGCCGACGCACCTGATGGGCGCGCTGCACCGTCCGATGGTGGCGCTCTACCATGGCTATTCGCCCAGCCGGGTGTTGGCGCCGCTTGAGCACCCCTGCCTGTGGGCGATCGACCATCCCCAGGCTGACCGCTGCACGCCGCAAGCCGACATGGCGGAAATCACGGTCGACCGTGTCTGGGATGCGGTACGGCAGGCCCTGGCAGAACGCTCGACAACGACCCGGCCGCAATGAAATTCGCCCTGTTCACCACCAACCTCGCCGGCGGCGGCGCCGAAAAGGCCCTGGCCAAGATCGGCAGCGGGCTGGCCGGTCGCGGCCACGAGGTGGATTACATCGTCTGCGAGGATGCCGGCCACTACCCGCCGCCCGCCGGCTGCCGCTTTCGCCCGCTCGGCGCACGTGCCAGCCACGGCTGGCTGGGCAAGCGCCGCCTGGCCTGGCGGCTGAAGCGCGAACTGGCGACGAACCCGCCCGACCTGCTGCTCTCCACCCTGCCCTTTGCCGACGAGGTGGCCTCACTGGCGCGGGTGCCGCGCCACGTCTGCCGCATCGCCAACACGCTCTCGGCGGAGATTGCGCGCCTGCCGGCGACAAAGGCGGCGCGCCGGTTCGCGCGTTACCGCGCGATGTATGCCGACCGGCCGCTGGTCGCCGTGTCGCGCGGCGTGGCCGACGACCTGACAGCGGCCTTGGGCGTTGATGCAAAGCGCATTCGGGTGATCGGCAACCCCTTCGATTTCGCCGCGATCCGCGCGCTGGCGGGCGAGCCCTGCCCGGCGCGGCCGGACGAAGCCTACCTGCTGCACGTCGGTCGCCATGCTCCGCAGAAACGCCACGACCTGCTGCTGGCGGCCTGCGCGACGCTCGACCCGGCACCGCGCCTGGTGCTGCTGACGCCGGCCGATCCCGCGCTGGCGGCGCTGATTGCCCGGCACGGGCTGGAACGCCGTGTCACCATCGCCGACTTCCAGGCCAACCCCTATCCGTGGATGGCGGGCGCCGACTTGCTGGTGCTGTGTTCCGACCACGAGGGCCTGCCCAATGTGCTGATCGAGGCACTGGCCTGCGGCACGCGCGTGGTCAGCACCGATTGCCCTTCCGGCCCGCGCGAGATCCTGGTTGGCGAGCTGGCGCGAGGGCTGGTGCCTTGCGGCGACACGGCGGCGCTGGCCGCGGCGATGCGCACGGCATTGGCGGCGCCGCGCCCGGAGGCGGCAAAGGTCGCGGTGGCGCTGGCACCCTACGAGGCTACCGCCGCACTCGACGCCTGGGAATTACTGGCGCGGGAGATGGCCTGATGTGCGGCATCCTGCTCGCCGTCGGCGCTGCCTTCCGCGCGGATTTCGACACCGCGCTGGGCGCGCTGCGCACCCGCGGCCCCGACGCACGCGAGGTGCTGGCCCATGGCGATGCGTTGCTCGGCCACGCCCGCCTGGCAGTGATCGACCTCGCCGGCGGGCGCCAGCCGATGAGCACGCCGGACGGCCGCCTGGCCATGGTCTACAACGGCGAGATCTACAACTTCGCCGCGCTGCGCCGCGAACTGGAAGCCGCCGGCCACGCCTTTGTCACGCGCTCGGACAGCGAAGTATTGCTGGCCGGCTACCGCCACTGGGGCGAGGCCGTGCTGGGCAAACTCGACGGCATGTTCGCCTTCGCCATCCACGACCTGGCCGATGGCAGCGTATTCATCGCTCGCGACCGAGTCGGCATCAAGCCACTGTTCTGGGGCGAACATGACGGCGGGCTGGTGACGGCGTCCACGCTGGCGCCATTTTTCGCCCTCAAGAGCTTCCCCAGGCATCTCGACGCTGAAGGCCTGCGCGACTACCTCGCCTTCCAGACACCGCTGGCGCCGCACACCCTGGTGCGCGAGATCCACGCCTTGCCGCCCGGCGCCTGCCTGCGCTGGAAGTCCGGCGGCGGCACGGTGCCGCGCCAATGGTGGGAGATTCCCGACGTCGAATCCGCCACCGAGCCGAACGCGGCGACGCTGGCCGACGAGGCCGATACGCTGCTGGCACGCGCCGTACGCGACCAGCTGGTGGCCGACGTGCCGCTGGGCGCCTTCCTCTCGGGCGGCATCGATTCCAGCCTGGTGGTGCATTACATGGCGCAGGCCGCATCGACAACAACGCGGCCGCTGAAAACCTTCAGCGTCCGCTTTGCCGAGGCCGGCTTCGATGAAAGCCCGGCGGCACGCGCCGTGGCCGACCAATACGGCACCGAGCACCATGTCCTCGATGCCCCGCTGCTCGACGCCGACACACTTGCGGCGGCCCTGCGCGACCTCGACCAGCCGCTGGCCGATCCGGCCTACATCCCCACCTGGGCGCTGTCCCGGCTGACGCGGCAGCATGTCACGGTAGCGCTTTCGGGCGACGGCGGCGATGAGCTTTTCGGCGGCTACCCGCGCTTCCTCGACACGGCCGACCGCCATCCGGACAGTGCCGCGAAGCGTGCCCTGCGCGCCCTGATCCGGCGCGGCCTGGCGCCGGCAGGACTGACACGGCGGACACTCGCCGGTGCCGACCTGCTGCTCTACCGCCGCGTCGAGCTGGGCGACTATCCCGGCAGCCGCAAGGACCTGCGCGCCTACCTAGCGCCTGGCCTGGTGCGAGCGGCACGGCCCGGACATGTGCTGTCGCGCTGGCGCGAGCTTGCCGGCCGCCACGGCGGCTACGACCGCGGCGCACTGTTGCGCGCCGACCTGTGGACCTATCTCTCGGAGAACTGCCTGACCAAGACCGATCGCGCCAGCATGGGCCACGGTCTCGAAGTGCGCGTGCCCCTGCTGGCCAACGCGCTGCAGGACCGCATGTTGCGCCTGCCCGCCGCGGTGCATTTCGACGCCGGCGGCGGCAAGGCCGTGCTACGCGCGCTGGCGCGCCGGCACCTGCCCGAGGCTGTCTGGAACCGCGAGAAACACGGCTTCTCGGTGCCGCTGCGCGCCAACTTCGCCGGCGCCTGGCGCGACTGGGGTGACGCCCAGGTGGCGGCAGCTAGAATGCGCGCACCCTGGCTCGACGCCGGTGCCATCGGTACGCTCTGGCAGGCGGCCCGACGCGGCGACGGCAACCCGCGCCTGGCTTATACCTTCGCCGTGCTGCTGGCCTGGTTGGAAACCCATCCGCTGGATGCATGACATGAACCCGATCAAACACCTGCTTTTCATCCTCAGACAGCGCCGCGCCGGCAACCGGATTTCCTTTTCCGCTTACCTCAAGGGCTACGATCGGATCGAACTCGGCAGCGGCTGCAAGATCCACGCCGACGCCTCCGTCGACGCCTCGCGCAGCCCCGGCGTGCGCTGCGGCGACAAGGTGACGCTGAACCGCTACGCCTATGTCCAGGGCGGCAATGGCGGAGTACGCCTTGGGCACCGCGTCGAGATCAACAACTTCAGCATCGTGAACGGCACGGGCGGCGTTGACATCGGCGACGACACGCTGATCGGGCCGGGGGTACGCATCATCTCCTACCAGCACCGTCATGCGCGCACGACGACAATCCGCGCGCAAGCCGTCGACGCGCAACCGATCCGCATCGGCCGCGACTGCTGGCTGGGCGCCAACAGCGTGATCCTCGCCGGCGTGTCGATCGGTGACGGCGTCGTGGTGGCCGCCGGGGCGGTGGTGCGCGCCGACGTGCCGGATTTCGCCATCGTCGCCGGCGTGCCGGCCACCGTGAAAAAATACAGGGAATAAGCCATGCGCAAGAACGGTCGCACCGCACACAAGCTGAAGAAAATTGCCTGGCGCTTCAAGCAGCCGGAGTGGGCCGACAACCACGGCGTGATGCTGCCGGTGAAGCACCCGCTGGTGTCACCCGGCATCGCGCGCGAGATCTACCTCGGCGACTATGAGGCCAAGGAGATCGAAATCATTTCCAAGCGCCTTGCAGGCGACGACGTGGTATTCGAGGTTGGTGCCGGACTCGGCTACCTCTCCGCCTACTGTGCCAAGCGCACCGGCAGCGACAAGGTCTTCACCTACGAAGCCAACCCGGAGCTGATCCCGCTGATCCGGGAAACCCATGCCCGCAATTCAGTGGCGCCAACGGTAACCAATGCCCTGCTGGCGCAAGGCGAAGGCGAGCGCGAGTTCCGCATCGAGGACGACTTCTGGGCCTCGTCCGCACATCGCGGCGGCGGCCGCGCCATCACGGTCAGGCAAGTCGACCTCAACAGCGAGCTGGCGCGCATCCGGCCCAGCTTCATGATCGTGGACATCGAGGGCGGCGAGGCCGAATTCTTTGCCGGCGCAGAGCTGTCGATGGTGCGCAAGATCTGCGTCGAAACCCACCCCGACGTGCTGGGCGACCGCGTTCTCTCCGAGATGTTCGCCGGCCTGGTGGCCAAGGGTTTCGCCCTCGATTTTTCGCTGATCCGCAAGAACGTGTTTTTCTTCCACCGGGTCGCATGACCGCCAGGGATACGTTGCTGATCGCGCACGGCAGCCTGCATCCGGCGCTGCGACGAGAACTCGCCGCACGAGGCCTGATCCTGCGCGAAAGTCGGCGCTGGCAGGACGCCGACCGCAGCGAGCCGCAGCGCATCCTCGGCGCCTACACCTGGTTCTACGAGGGCCTGCGCCATCCGCTGACGATCTGGGGCATGCGGCGCTGGGCGCGTTCCCATGGCATTCCGCTGTTCGTATGGAACCAGGATGCGCCGCATTACCTCAACCGCGCGCCCTGGCGCCTCGACCTGCTCGACCGTGCCCGCCTCTACGACATCTATGCCACGCACACCCTGGTCGATGCGCACCGTGAATTCGCCGACAGCACCCTTTACCTGCCCAATGCCGCCGATACCGCCCGTTACCATCTTTCCGGCAGAACGCTTGGCTCACTGCGCGACGATTCGGGCTATGAGCTTGACGTGAGCTTCTTCGGCGCCATGGACGGCAGCCGCTACAAGGAAATGCAGGCCCGCCAGGATTTCTTCACCGCACTCGGCGAACGCCTTGGGGCACGCAATATCCGCTTCCTGTTCCGCGAAGCGTCGGGCATGAGCGTCGCGGAACAGGTGGCGCTGATCCAGAGGAGTCGCATCAATCTCAATTTCGGCGCCTCCTGCGACTACCGTGCGCCGATCGCCTCGGGCCTGCCCGAACGCTGCTACGGCATTCCGGCCTGCGGCGGCTTCCTGCTCTGCGACCGGCGCACGCATGCGCGCGACGACTTCAGCCCTGGCCAGGATTGGGCGGAATTCGACAGCCTCGACGACTGCGTCCATCAGATCGAAGACCGACTGGCAAACTTCGACGCCACGCGCGATCTCGCCGAACGCTGCCATGAAACGACCTTGGCGCGCCATACCTACGCCCATCGCGCCGCCAGCCTGCATCAGGCGCTGCTCGGCTGGCACCAGGGCAAACGGGGCCGGCTGCAATGAGTGCGCAGCCTTTGCTCAGTCTGGTGGTGCCGGTCTACAACGTCGCACCCTACCTGCCGCGCTGCCTGGAGAGCCTCGCCGCGCTTGATCCGCCTGCGGACGAAATCATCGTGGTCGACGATGGATCGACCGACGATTGCCCGCGCATCCTGACCGAATGGGGGCCGCGCCTGCCGCAGATGCGCGTGATCCGCCAGGAAAACGGCGGACTCTCGGCAGCGCGCAACACGGGCCTCGATGCCGCGCGCGGGCAGTACCTGGCCTTCGTCGATTCCGACGACTTCGTCGCGATCGATGCCTACGCCAAGGCCCTGCGCCTGGCCCGGGAGCAGGATCTCGACATGGTGCTGCTGAACGCCAACTACCATTTCGAGGGCCGCCAGGAGGATTACGCGATCTACGCCGACGTGCCGCCTACCGACGTGATCCCCGGTTGCGAATGGTTGCGCCTGCGCTTCCGTGCCGGACGCTTCCTGCACATGGTGTGGATGCACCTCTACCGCCGCGACTTCATCGAGGCCAATCACTATCGCTTCGTCCCGCGCCTGATCCACGAAGACGTGATCTGGACCACGCAGGCATTGCTGGACGCCAAACGCGTGCGCTATACCGGCCACGTCGCCGTGCACTACCGCATTCCGCTGCGCAAGTTCAGCCAGGAACAGGCGCAAAAGCGCCTGCAGGCCATCGTCGATAGCAGCGTGGTGAACGCCCGCGCACTGATGGCGATGAGCGACGGCCTCGACGACAAGGAGCTGCGCCGGCTGCTTTCCGACCACCTCGTTGACGGCGCACTGTCGGTCTTCCACAAGCTGCCGAAAATGCCCGATCACCAGGCCGCGGCGGCCACCCTGAAGCGTCTGCGTTGCGAAGGCTTTCTGGAACTGCTTTGGCGCCACGCGCAGCATCCGGCGCAGAAGCGTCGCCTCGCCCGCAACTGGCTGCGCTCCTGGCTGCCCGGCCCTGCGGCATGAATGCCCTGCGCCAGCCCATGACGATGTTCTGGACGGCCTGGCTCGCCGCCGTGGTCTTCATCTTTCCCCTGCCGGGCACCATCGCCCTGCGCAACCTGCTGCTGCTGGTCGGCCTGGTCGCCGTGCTGGCGACGCGACGCGCGGTGCCGGCACTGCGGCCACCAGCCGAACTGCGGCCGGCGGCCTGGGCGCTGGTGGCCATAACAGCGTGGCTGGTACTGCATACCGCCGCCCTGGCGCCGGCACCAGCCACTGCACTGGGAAACCTGCGCGGCGACTGGCTGGTGCCTATTCTGGTAGGAGCGCTTGCGACTTGGTCGGCGAGCCGAGTTACGCGACCCATTGCCATAAGCTCGGTAACCGCAGCGCTCTACGCGCATGTAATTTGGGTGTTTGGTTGGCAGTTCTGGATCTGGATCGGAAATGGCGCATCGGTAAGCTGGCCTGTACTGCTGGTGCCATTCGGACAGAACGATTACCAAAGCAGCATCAATGGCATGCTTCTTACGCTGGTTTTAGCCGAACGTGTCGCGTCAAAGCTCGCGCACGGCCATGAATCGCCTTATCCGCCGAGAATGGGCTGGATCATGGTCGCGACAAGTCTTCTGGGCGATGTTGTGATTCGGATGCGCAATGGCACGCTGTCAAGCATAGTTATGCTCGGTCTTGCCGTACTTGCAGTCGGTCGGATACGACGACGGTATCTCGCGCTGCTCTTGGTTGCAGCCGGGCTGGGAATCTCGTCATTTGCCCTCGACGAACGCTGGAGCGGACTAAGGGAATCACTGGTCATAGGCTGGACGTCCGAATCATTGTACTGGCAAGGGTTCGACGAGCAGCGTCGGCCACGTCTCGCCTCTGGCGCTCCTGTTGAGCAAAGCGCCTACGCAAGATCCGCATGGGCCCGGCAGGCGCTTGACGCCATCGCCGAACACCCCCTCGGCCTTGGCTTCGGCCGCGATGCCTTCGGCCGCGCGATCGAAATGAAATATGGCTACAAGGGCATGGTCAGCAGCCACAGTGGCTGGCTGGACTTCACGCTTGCCGCGGGTGTGCCCGGCATTGTCCTTCTCCTCCTGACGGCCGGGCTGGCGATTCGTGGCGGCTGGCTGCAGTTCCGCCGCCACGACGACCCGGCCGGATTGATGCTTGCCTTCCTTGTCGGCGGCTACCTGCTGCGCTGCCTGCTCGACGGCCACATGTCGGGCTGGCGGCTGGGTCTGTTCGCCTTCATCTGCGGCGTGCTGATCGCGGCCATGCGCCGGCCGGACAGCGCGGCGTGAAACACGTCCAGGTCAACCTCCAGCCGCACTTCGGCGGCGGCGAGGTGTACACCGCCTTCCTCTGCCGCGCGCTGTCGCAGCTGGGTGTGGCGACGCGCCTGCTGGTGCACCCGCGTGCCGGGTTCTGGGATCGCCTGGGCCTGCCGGGCGACTGTGAGCGTGCAGTCGTCGAGGATGCTGCCGATCTGCCGGCGCGGCTGCCCGCCGGCCCGCTCTGGCTGCTCTCGCACGGGCCGCTGCCGGCCAGCCTGCGCGCACCGGCTGCGGGGCGGCTGCGCAGCGCGATTGCCCACATGCCGGTGCAGGGCCGCGACCCGCGTGCCTTCGCCGACCACGACCGCATCTATGCCGTCTCGGGCTGGGTGCGGGACGGCCTGCTGGCCGCCGCGTTGCCGGCCTGGGAAACGCCGCTGTATGGCGTCGCCGAACTCGGCGCCCGCGCCGGCGACGCGCCGATCGCCCTGGGCAGCCGCTACGACTGGGACCGCCGCAAGGGCCGCGACCGCCTGTTCGGCGCGGTCGAGCCGGTGTTCGAGGCGCTGCGCAGCCATCCCGCGTTCGTGCGCCGTCCCGGCCTGACACTGGGCATCGTCTCGCGCCTGACACCCATCAAGCAGTTCCCGCAACTCTTCGCCTGCCTGGCGCCGGTGCTGGCGGCACGGCCGCGGGTCAATCTTGAAATTTTTGGCAGCGGCGGCTATGCCTCGGTGCGCGACCTCGACCGCGCACTGGCGGCCGCGGCGCCGGGCCAGGTGCGTTTCTGGGGCCAGCAGGCCAATGTCGGCGGCATCTACCGGCAGATCGACTACCTGCTCACGGGCCTGCCGGAGAAGGAGGCACTGGGCCTCAACGTAATCGAGGCGCAAGCCTGCGGCACGCCGGTGATCGCGGTGCATGCGCCGCCCTTCAGCGAAACGGTCAGCAACGGCCAGACCGGATTTCTCTACCGCGACCCGCGCGAGGACAGTGGCGCCGACTTTGGCCGCCTGCTCGACGAACTGCTCGACGGGCGGGTGCGGCCACGCCCGGAACTGGCCGATGGCCACCTCGCGCGCTTTTCCTTCGAATCCTTCGTTGAGCGCCTGCGGCCGGTGGTGGCCGATGCGCGGCATCACACCAGCTGCGTGTAGAGCGCCACCAGCTGCGTCGCCATTTCTGCCGGAGAGAGTTGGGCGACTCTGCGGCGCGCCGCGGCGCGCATCGCCGGCGCCCGCGTGCAGAGTTCATCGAGGCCGGCGGCAACGGCGGCAACGTCACCGGCGGTGACCACCCGGCCACTGTCGCCATCGAGCAGTTCGGCGGCACCGCAGCTTGTCGTTGTCAGCACCGGCAGGCCACAGGCCAGGGCTTCCAGCGCCGCGTTGGGCAACGGATCGTAGATCGTCGGCAGGGCGAACACATCGGCCGCGGCGTAGAACGGTCGCACGTCGGCCTGCGGGCCGAGGAACATCACACGCCCGTCGATGCCAAGCGTCTGCGCCAGGCTGCGCATCAGGTTCTCCTGCTTGTCGCGCCCGACGATCCACAGTCGGGCATCGTCGCGCTGCATTGCCGCCAGCGCACGCAACAGTGTCGGCACACCCTTGCGCTCATAGCCGGAGCCGACATACAGGATCAGCGGCGTTGCCGCGCCGACACCGGACTTGGCGCGCAGGCCCTCGCCCTGCCCGGCACGCAGGCGCGGATGGAAACGTTCAAGGTCGACGCCGTTGTGGATCACGTGCAACTTTTCCGGGGCAAGGTCAAAACGGCGCGCGATGTCGTCCTTCACCATGCGCGAGTTGCAGACCACGGCACGCAGCGCCGGGTGGCGAAACATCGCCGCTTCGGCCTGCAGCGTGTAGCGATGCCAGGGCGCGTAGCGGTCGCTGGCCCTGCCACGCAGCTCCAGCCAGGTGGCATGGACGCCGTCGCCGGCGCGATAGATGTCGCAACCGGGGATGCGTTCGTGGCTTTGAACCAGGTCGAAACGGTGCGCGGCAAGCAGGCCCTGCACGGCGCGAGCGAAGGAGGCATCGCGCCAGGTTCGGCCGATATGGAAAGGGTCGAGGCGCAGGCTGTGCACGCCGGCGGCGGCCTCGCCCTGCCACTGGCGCGCCACCATGGTGACGTCGACGCCCCTGTCCGCCAGCGCCGTGAGGGCAAGCGCGACGAAACGTTCGGCACCGCCGAACGGGTTGTACTTCTGCCGCACGATGGCGAGCTTCATTGCGCCAGCAGTTCCTCGCAGGCGGCCAGCACCTGCGCCACCGGCAGCGTCATCAGGCAGTCGCTGACCTTGCTGTCCTCGCAGCCGGCGCGACCGCAGGGGCGGCAGGGATGGTTGAGCGAGGCGACAACACGATGGCGCCCCCCGCGCGCGTTATCCCAGGGTCCCCATTCGCGGTCGCCCGAGGGACCGAAAATGCCGACAGTGGGCGTGTCCATGGCGGCGGCGATATGCATCGGCGCCGAATCGACGCCGACAAACAGCCGTGCCCGCGCCGATAGCGCGGCGAGCTCCTTGAGACTGAGCTGGCCAGAAAGATCAAGCGTCGGCGCTGGCTCGCTTTGAGTATCTGGGACGCCGCTTCGCGGGCCGCTAACGGCGCCCGGCGCGCGCGCCGCCTGCACCGCGGCGATCAGCGCCTTCTCGCCGGCATCCGGGGCGCATGTCAGGACGAGGGGCAAGCCCTTCGCCCCCAGCGCATCGCACAAGGCGGCGACGCGCTGCGCCGGCCAGCATTTGAAGGCCCAGCGCGAGGCCGGGTGCACATGGACGAAGCCGCCCTGCGCCAGGCCCTGCTGTGCCAGCAGCGCATCGATGCGCGCCTCGGCCTCTACACCCGGCACCATGGTCACGCGCATGTCTGCCTGCGTCGGCGAAAAGCCAAGTGCGCGCAGGCTGTCGAGGTTGCTATCGACGGTATGGCGGTCGGGGTGGGACTGCGCCGGATAGAGATGGCTGAAGCTCTTCGCCCAGAAGCCGGGGCGGAAACGCGGCGCCACCGACCAGCGCGGCCGCAGCAGGCGCGTCAGCCAGGCACCGCGGGAATGCACCGAAAGATGCACGACCAGATCGTAGCGGCGCACCCGCAAGGCCGAGACCAGGCGCCACTCGGCCGTACCCTGGCGGCGCAGGCCCTGGCGCTTCCAGGTGCGATCGATCAGGTGCAGCTGCGACAGGGCCGGATGCCCGGCAAGCATGGGCGCGGTGTCGGCATAAACGAGGGCATCGATTTCGCAGTGCGGCGCCAGGCGCTTGAGGCTGGCGAGCACCGGCGACGCCAGCAGGACGTCGCCGTGATGTCGCAGCTTGATCACCAGCGCACGGTGCAGGTGGGCCGCGGAGGGGGATTCGTCAGGCATCCCGACATTCTGCCAGAGGGGCGTTGCGGGGACTCAGCAAGCACATGCAAAATGGCTGCTTGTTGCTTGACCTTATTGGACTTTTCCCTGAAACTTGCCGCCCATGGGCATTTCCCTCGATCAACTCGAACACAAGGTCGACCAGATGGTCGCGATCTGCGCCAGCCTGCGCAGCGAGAACGAGGATCTGCGCGCCCAGGTCGCCAGCCTGGAAACCGAGAAGGCCGCGCTGGCCAACAAGATCGATGTCACCCGCGAGCGCCTTGAGGGGCTCATGTCCCGGCTGCCCGAAGAATGAGCGATACGCTTGAAATGAAGCTGCTCGGCAAGGACTACCGTGTCGCCTGCCGCCCCGAGGAACGCGAGGGCCTGCTCGCCGCCGTGAGCCTGCTCGACGGCAAGCTCAGGGAAGCCGGCGACAAGACCAAGGGCAACGGCGAGCGCATCGCGGTGATGGTGGCGCTCAACCTCGCGCACGAATTGCTGGCGGCGCGCGAGACCCCGACGCATGTCGCCGCGGCACTTGAAAGCGAATCGATTCAGCGTAGAATCGATTCCATCGAAGCCAAGCTCGACGAATCGCTGGCCAGGCACGAGCAGCTGTTCTAGGCAGGGCTTCCCGGGGTTTCCCCTGCGGTGTTCGCCAAGGCCATACATTCCTTGAACCAATGCTGATTGGCATCGGCCGCAGCCCAAAGACGCCGCTGTTGTGAGCGCTCCCGGCGAGCGCACCTGATGCGGCAGGAAAGTGGCCACTCTGAACCCAGGTTCAGGATGCCGGCCAAACGGCACACGCGGGGGAATCGAATTGCAGGGCGCGGAACTCCGCGCCCTGTTCTCGTTTCAGGGTCCAGCTCATGCCGCGTTACTGGCTGATGAAGTCCGAACCCGCCGTCGTCGGCATCGACCACGTACTGGCGATGCCGAACCAGACCGTCGATTGGTGGGGGGTGCGCAACTACCAGGCGCGCAACTTCATGCGCGACCAGATGCAGGTCGGCGACGGCGTCTTCTTCTACCACTCCTCCTGTCCCGAACCGGGCATCGCCGGCATCGCTGAAGTGGCCTCGACCGCCTATCCCGACCGCACCCAGTTCGACCCCAAGTGCCCCTACTTCGACCCGAAGTCCACACCGGAGACTCCGCGCTGGATGAACGTCGATGTGCGCATCCTGCGGAAGACGCGGCTGGTCGGCCTTGACGAGCTGCGCGCCCATCCCGAGCTGGCCGGCATGCGAATCCTGCAGCGCGGCAACCGTCTGTCGATCACGCCGGTCGATCCGGCGGAGTGGAAGTTCATCGTGGCCAGGCTGATCGGCAAGGCAAAAAAATGACGCTCTGGTGGCTGGCCTATCCCGTACTCGGCGTCTTTGCCGGCTTCGTCGCCGGGCTCTTCGGCGTCGGTGGCGGCCTCACCATCGTGCCGCTGCTGTTCATGCTGTACACGGCGCAAGCCTTCCCCGTCGAGCACAGCATGCACCTCGCGCTGGGCACCTCGATGGCGACCATCGTGCTGACCTCGATTTCGAGCATGCGCGCCCACCACGGCCATGGCGCGGTGCGCTGGGACATCGTCAAAAGCTTCGCCCCCGGGCTGGTGGTCGGCACGCTCGGTGGGTCCTTCTTTGCCACCTGGATCCCGACGCGGCCGCTGGCGATGGTGTTCACCGCCATCGTCTACTACGCCTCGCTGCAGATGATCCTCGACTTCAAACCCAAGCCGCACCGGCAGATCCCCGGCCCGGCGGGCATGGTCGCTGCCGGCGGCATCATCGGCGTGATTTCCAGCCTGGTGGCCGCCGGCGGCGGCTTCCTCTCCATCCCCTTCATGGTGTTCTGCAACGTCGTCATCCATCAGGCCGTCGGCACCTCGGCGGCACTCGGCTTCCCCATCGCCGTGGCCGGCACGGTGGGCTACATCGTCAGCGGGCTCAAGGCCGGCGGACTGCCCGAATACTCCTTCGGCTACATCTATATGCCGGCCTTCATCGGCGTCGTCGCGATCAGCATGCTGATCGCGCCGGTCGGCGCGCGCCTGGCGCACAGGCTGCCGGTCAAGCAGCTCAAGCGCGGCTTCGGCGTCTTCCTTGCCCTGCTGGCCAGCAAGATGCTGCACGGACTGCTGACCGGTTGAGGCTTAGGTGTTCGCCGTGCCGGCATCCTGGCCGAAAAGCAGCTTCCTTGCCGCGTCATCGACCACCGGTACCGGATTGATCGCCGCCACCAGCGCGTAGGCACGCTGCGTCGCCGGCCGGTTGCGGATCGTCGCGAACCAGCGCCGGAGGTTGGGAAAGTCAGCAAGGTCCTGGCCCTGGCGCTTGTGCGGCACGATCCACGGATAGCAGGCCATGTCGGCGATCGAATAGTCGCCGGCAAGGAACTCGCGGTAGGCCAGGCGCTGGTCCAGCACCGCATACAGGCGCGCCGTTTCCCTGGTGTAGCGCTCGATGGCGTAGGCGATCGGCTCCGGCGCGTACTGGGTGAAATGGTGGTTCTGCCCGGCCATGGGCCCGAGCCCCCCCATCTGCCAGAAAAGCCACTGCAGGGTTTCGTTGCGGCCGCGCAGGTCAGGCGCGATGAATCGGCCGGTCTTGTCGGCCAGGTAAAGCAGGATCGCGCCCGACTCGAACAGCGTCAGCGGCGCCCCGCCGCCGGCCGGCGCGTGGTCCACGATCGCCGGGATGCGGTTGTTCGGCGCAATCTTCAGGAAGTCGTCGGCGAACTGCTCACCCTTGCCGATATTCACCGGCACGATGCGGTGCGGCAGCCCGGTCTCTTCGAGGAAGAGCGTGATCTTGTGGCCGTTGGGGGTGGTCCAGTAATAGAGGTCTATCATGGCTGGCGCTCCTGTTCCCGTATCCGCCGCGCCGCCTCGCGCGCCCACTGCGCGTAGATCGGCGGTCCCGGGTGGAAACCGTCGCTGGCCATGGCGGACACGTCCATCATCTCATGGCCCAGGGCGATGAATTCGCAGCCCGGCCGGCTTGCCGCGACATCGGCCAGGACGCGGTCGAAATCGCGCGCGCGACTGCCGATGTACCAGCGCAAGGGCTGCGGCAGGGCCGGAAAGCGGTGCATGGGCGGCAGGCCGCTGAGCAGGATCTGGCGCGCGCCAAAACGTCCGCCCAGCAGCTCGACCAGCTCCAGCTGCTGTCGGCGCCAGGTGGCCAGCGAACGACGGCCGGTCACATCATTCACGCCGAGCGAGGTCAGGACCACGTCGTAGTTCGCGGCTGGCTCCTCTCGCAGGCGGCGCACGATGTCGCGCGTGGTCGCCCCGGTGAAGGCCAACAGCTTCCAGTGCAGGCGAAAAGTCGGCGCCAGCGCCACGGCGATCTGTCCGGACAGGGCGGCAGCCTGCGTCTCAGCACCCACTCCGGCGGCGGCCGAGTCGCCGACGATCAGCAGGCGCAGCGCCGGACCGCTGCCGAGTATGCCTTCGCGCTCGCCGGCAGGCTCGGGGAGGGTCGGCACGGTGCGCCGCACGCGCCTGCCCTGCCGCAGCAGGACAGGGCCGAGCAGGGCCGTGGCCAGGGCGTGCCGCAGGCTCACGGCTGGTTGTGCGTGCCCGAGCGCACGGCGAGATAAACCTCGCGCAGGAACAGTCCCAGCGCCGCGATCATGGCCAGCATGGCGGCGACGAAGAAGGCAGCCACGCTGCGCGCCAGATCCACGCCATACAGGGCGCCGAGGAAGGCCCCGGCCACCACCATGCATACCAGCAGCGCCGACAGCACGGCGCAAAAAATGGCGTAGTACACCAGCGCGCTGCGCCGTACCAGCAGGCCAATCTCGCGCTGCACGACCTCGCGCCGCGCGGCCTCGCTCAGGCCAAGGCGCTCCTGCACCACGCGACGGCGGTCGACGATCCGGCCGAGGCGCGAATTGAGCGCATTGATCATGGTGGCGATGGCCGTCAGCAGAAATACCGGCGCCACCGCCAGCTGGATGACACGTGTGATGTCGGTCAGGTGGTTATCCATGGCCAGTCTCGCAAGGGCAAATCGCCATCAAACCAGAGTTTGGCTCACGGCGGTAGCCCCCTTGGCGAAAACATCCGTCCTCTGGCGGGCGGCGAGAGAAGTGAGTAAAAATTCACAATATAATGAAAATTACTGATACTTTTCTGCAATAACTGAATATAAGTGATAATATGTGATCGCTGCGGAGGGAAACGCAGGGAGCCAAATACACATTCAGGCGTGCTTTGCAAAGGCTGGACGACCATGGAAAACGGAAAACAACTGGTAGAGCGGACATTCTGCACCACGCGCGAGGCCGCCGAGATGCTCGGCGTCTCCCTGCGCACGGCGCAGCTCTGGTCGGAAAGCGGGCTGCTCGACGCCTGGAAGACCAGCGGCGGCCACCGGCGCATTTCGCGCCAGTCGGTGGAACGCCTGCTGGTCGGCCGAGGCACGGATTTGCCGATCCGCGCCACGCCTGCGGAACCGTCCGCGACGGCATCCGGCAAAGGCAGCCTGAGCATCCTGGTGGTCGAGGACGATGAAAGCCTGCGCCGGCTCTACGAAATCAAGCTCCGCGGCTGGCCGCTGAACCCCACCGTGCTGACGGCGGCCGACGGCTACGAAGCGCTGGTGCTGCTCGGCCTGAAGCGGCCCGACCTGCTGATCGCCGACCTGCAGATGCCGGGCATGGACGGCTTTCGCATGCTGCGCACCATCCACGGCGCGCCGGAACTGGCGGAGACCAGGATCGTGGTCGTCAGCGGGCTCGACCCCGACGAGATCGAACGGCGCGGCAGCCTGCCGGCCGACATCCCCATCCTGCCCAAGCCGGTGCCTTTCGACCGCCTCGCCACGATAGCCGCGCAGCTAGTCGCGGAACGCAAAACCTCCTCCGCCACCCGCATGGACGCTCCGACATGAACAAGATCCTCCTCGTCGATGACCACTCCGACATCCGGCGCCTGATCCGGATCACCCTGGGCAAGGACTTCGACGTCCTTGAGGCCGAGGACGGCATGACCGGCCTGGACATCGCCCGCAAACAGAAACCGAACCTGATCGTCCTCGACGTGATGATGCCTGGCGAAATGGACGGCCTGCAGGTGCTGGACGCCATCAAGGCCGACCCCGCCCTGGCACAGACGCGCGTCATCATGGTGACGGCACGCGGGCAGGCCAGGGATTACGAGGATGGCATGAAGCGCGGCGCCGATGCCTATTTCATCAAGCCCTTCAGCCCGCTGCAGCTGATGGCCGCGATCAAGCACGCGCTGGCCAGCTGAGGCGATCATGGACACGCCAAGAACGGACAGCAGCAGGCCGTCGCCTGCCGGTGGGCAGACCCTGCGGCTGCCGGGAAGCGCGCGGGCGGTGACCTTGCACGAGCAGCTCTACCGCTATGCCGACGACCTGCACCAGGCAATCGAACGCAACGACGCGCTGGAGGCCGACAACCTGCAGCTGCGCGCATCGACCAGCCGCCTGCTGGAAAGCCGCGAAGAACTGGATGCGATCCTGCAGACATCGCTCGACATCCACCTGATCACCGACACCGACGGACTGATCCGGCAATGGAACCCGGCCAGCACGATCCTGGCCACGCCCCAGGCACTCGACGGCAGCAGGCTGGATGACTGGGTTGCCCCCTCCCATCAGCCGGATTTTCGAGCCCTGCGGGCGAATGCGCTGGGTGGCATCCGCTGCCCGCAACGCGGCGTCGAATTGCGCCTGCGCTGTGAGGACACCGCGCTGCCGCCCCTGCTCGTCATCGGCCGCGTGCTCGTCGTGCGTCGCGGCGGCGACCAGTGCCACCTGCACTGGATCCTGCGCGACGTCACCCATCTGCGCGAAACGGAGTTCGAAACCCAGGTCGCCTCGACGGTGTTCTCGAACGCCATGGAAGGCGTGATGATCACCGATGTCGAAGGCGAGATCCTGGCGGTGAATGCCGCCTTCACCAAGATCACCGGCTATGAAATCGGCGAGGCCGTCGGCCGCAAGCCGAAGTTCCTCGCTTCCGGCCACCAAAGCCCGGATTTCTACGAAATGTTCTGGCAGTCGCTGCGCAGCACGGGCGCCTGGCAAGGCGTGCTCTACAACCGGCGCAAGGATGGCGAAACCTACCTTGAGCGCTTGAAGGTCAACGCGATACGCGATACCGACGGCAATGTCCTCAGCTACATTGCGGTGTTTTCGGAGCTCGACCAGAGCGGTGGGCAGGGCGGCCCCTACCTGCCGCACGGGCTCCTGAACGATTCGCTCACCGGGCTGGCCAGCCGCGAGCTGTTCAGGGATCGCCTCGAGCGCATGCTGGCGCTGGCGAACCGTGCAGAGATTCCGTTCAGCCTGTTCCTGATCGACATCGACGGCTTCACCGACTTCAACCACCGCCACGGCCACCTTGCGGGTGACCGGCTGCTGCGCGAAATGGCAGCCCGCCTCAAGGGCACATTGCGTGTCTCCGACACCGTGGCGCGCCTGCGCGCCGACGACTTCGCGGTACTCACCGCGGGACTCAAGGATGCGCAGGTGGTTGCCGACATCACCGCCAAACTGAAGGCAGCATTGCAGGCACCGCTCGAACTCGACGGCACAAGCCTCTCCGTGACGATCAGCATCGGCGTGGCGAACAATCCGGCGCAGGGCCGCGACCCGGACCTGCTGCTGGCCGAGGCCGCCCGCGCCCTCGACGAATCGCGTGACGCCGGCATGGCCACGCCCTCCCTGCCGTCACCGGACCCCGAAACAAGGAGCCAGGCATGAATCCCCATCCCACGATCTCGCGACGCCGGCTGCTCGGCGGCATGCTCGGCGCCGGCGCCCTCGCCACGCTTCCGGCTGTCGCCGCCGAAAGGCCGATACTCCTCGGCATCAGTGCCGAATTCGGCATGGAAGGAAGCCACACCGCGCAATCGATCGAAAAAGGCATCCTGCTCGCCATAGATGAAATCAACGCCGCCGGCGGAGTCCTCGGCAGGCCGCTCGCCATTGAGCGGCGCGACGACCGCGGGGTGCCTGCGCGCGGCGTCGACAACCTGCTTGAACTGGCCGCTCTGCCCGACCTCGTCGGCGTCTTCTGCGGCCGCTTCTCGCCGGTGGCGCTGGAGCAGGCCCCCGTCGCCAACCGCCTCGGCGTACTCCTGCTGGACCCCTGGGCCGCCGCCGACGGCATTGTTCGCCACCCGGCTCCGAACTACGTCTTTCGCCTGTCGGCAAATGACAGCTGGGCGATGGAAACCCTGCTGTCCCATGCCCGCCGGCGCAACTTCGAGCGCCTCGCGCTACTCCTGCCGAACACCGGCTGGGGCCGCAGCAGCGAAGCGGCGGCCCAGGCCCATGCCAAAAAAAGTGGCAAGCTGCGCCTCTCCTCCTACTGGTACAACTGGGGAGACACCGACTTCACCGAGCGCCTGCTGCAGATCGCGGCGGAAGGTGCTCAATCCATTGTCATGGTCGCCAACGAGGCGGAAGGTGCGCTGATGATCCGCCAGCTGGCCGCCATGCCGGCCGCCCGGCGCCTGCCGGTGATCTCGCACTGGGGCATCGCCGGCGGCGATTTCGCCACGGCGGCCGGCGACGCCCTCAAGGCCGTCGACCTCGTGGTGGTGCAGACATTCACGTTCAGCGGCAACCCGACCGCCCGGGCAACGGCCGTCGCCGCCGCGGTCGAGCGCAGGTTCGGCCACCGCATCGCTGCCCTGCGCGGACAGGTCGGCTTTGCCCATGCTTACGACATGACATACCTGGTCGCCGCCGCGCTGCGCAAGGCTGGCAGCGCGCGGCGCGATGCCGTGCGCGAGGCGATGGAGAACCTCGGCAGCCATGACGGCCTGGTACGGCGCTACAACAAGCCGTTCAGCGCCACCGACCACGAGGGCCTCGACCGCGAGCAGCTCTTCCTCGCGCGCTTCGACGCCGACGGCAACCTGAAATCGATCGGACGCTGAGGCCGCGATGGCTGTAGAAGTATCGGAAGACCACGTCGAGCAGATCCTGCGGGGGATCCGCATCCCACCGCGCCCGGCGCTGCTCGATGAAGCCGACCGGGAGCTCTCGCGCGACGAACCGGACCTGCGCAAGCTTGCCACGATCATTGCCCGCGACGTCGGGCTCTCGGCGGCGGTGCTGAAGGCGCTGAATTCGCCGGTCTTCGCCCTGCGCAACAAAGTCGCCAACATCGGCCAGGCGGTGGCCCTGCTGGGCATGCGCAACCTCCGCAATCTGGTCACCGCAATGGCATTGCGCAACGCCATGCAGGACGCGGCGGCCAGCCTCGAACGCTTCTGGGACAGCGCGGAAAAGGTGGCAGCGATCAGCGCCTTCATCTGCGGGCGGCTGCCGCGCGTGCCACGCGAACAGGCCTACGCGCTCGGCCTGTTTCGCGACTGCGGCATTCCGCTGCTGATGCAGCGCTTCGCGGATTACCGCGAAACGCTCCGCGCCGCCGCCGTCCAGGAGCGCCCCCTGCCCGACATCGAACAGGTCCGCCACGGTACCTCGCACACCGCCGTCGGCAGGTTCGTCGGCCAGACCTGGGGCCTGCCGGAGAGCGTCTGCCAGGCCATACAGCTCCACCACAGAATCGATGTCATTTGCCGCGAGGGAGGGCCGGACAACGCCGTAAAGGCCCTCGTCGCAATAAACTTCCTCGCTGAACACGTCATCGAAAGCTCGCTCAGGCTGCGGCCCGACCCGCTCTGGGAAAGCCACGGCGGGGCGGTGCTGGATTTCCTCGGCCTGAGCGACGAACACTACTATGAGATCGAAGACCAGGCGGTCAGCCTTTTCGGCTGATACCCACCGGTCCCGCCACTGACACATGGACACGCCCCGCATGCCCGACCACGCAAGCCCGCGGAAGCTCACGGGAGACCACTTCCAGCGCCTTGACCTGCGCGGCAAGATCACCGTGGCGCTGCTGGCCGGCGCACTCTGCCTCGGGCTGGTCGTGACCATCACCGCCTATGTCGCCGCGCGGCAGCAGATCGAGGGGCAGAACCGCATGCTCCTCGACGCGCGGGCAAGGCTCGAACAGCGCGAGATCGAACTGGTGCTGTCCGCCATGGTCGACAATGCCGAATCGATCGCCAACAACACCGTCACGGCCAACGCCCTGGCCGATTCGCAAGGTCGCGAGATCTACCTTGCGCCGCTGTTGCGCAACCAGAAGCTGCCGATCCCCGGCGCCAGCCTGACCGTCACCGACTACCGCGGCCGGCCTGTCGCCAGCAGTGCCGACCCGGCGCCCGAGCTCACCGGCAACCCCGGCTTCATGGCGATGATGCGATCCGAGCGAGCCGAGGCCACCCTGCTGCCCGGTACGCAGCCCGCGGTGGTGCAACTCGCGCTGCCGATCCGCTACCGCCTGACCGGGCGCGCCGAAGGCGGGGTGGTCCTGCGCCTGCCGCTCGCCCGCCTGCTCGCCGAGTCGAACGCAATCGACAGCCGCTGGCTGTCCGTCGCCGGCGGCGGGCTCGCCGCCGGCATGCCGCCGGCGCGCGCGGTGTTTTCCGCCAGCGCCCCGCTGGCGCTGCCGGATTCGATGAAGTCGCTGGCGCTGACGCTGACCGTGGCGCACGACAAGGAGGAGGCCCTGCGCTCGGTGCGACTGCTGATGCTGGTCTTCCTCGGCATCGGTGTCTTTGTCGTGATCGCCGTCGTCGCCTTCGCCCGCGCCGGTGCCCGTTTCATCACCGCGCCGCTGGGCGAAATCGCCGGCGCCGCCGAACAGATCGCCGCCAGCGGCCGGCCGGTGGCGCGCCTGCCCGAGCGCGGACACGACGAATTCGGCCGCCTCTCGGTGGCCTTCAATACCATGGTGGATCGGCTGGCGGAATCCTATGCCGAGCTTGAGAACCGCGTCGCCGAGCGCACGCGCGACTACGAGGAAAGCCGCCACGAAGCCGAGAAGGCCAGCAACCTGCTGCGCGAGGCGGTGGACAGCATCGCCCAGGGATTCACCATTTATGACGAGAACGATTGCCTGGTGCTGTGCAACGATGCCTATCTCGACTTTTATGCCGACAGCCGCGACCTCATCGTCCCCGGTGCCAGCTTCGAGGAGATCGTGCGCCGCGGCGCTGAGCGCGGGCAGTATGCCCGGGGCGGATCCACGCTGGACGAATGGGTGGCAGAACGCGTCGCCCAGCACCAGAACGCCAACGGCGAGATCATCGAGCAGCGCCTGAGCGACGGACGCTGGCTGCTGATCGTCGAATATCGCACGCCCAGCGGCTACATCGTCGGCAACCGCATCGACATCACCGAACTCAAGACCACCGCCGAGGCCTTGCGCCAGCGCGAGCTTTACCTGCGCGCGACGCTCGACAACCTGCCCTTCTTCTTCTGGCTGAAGGACGCCGAGGGGCGCTTCCTGGCGGTCAACAAAGTCTTCTCCGACGCCTGCGGGCGCGGCAGCCCCGACGAAGTCGCCGGCCTTGACGATTTCGACGTCTGGCCGCGCGAACTCGCCGAGCGCTATCGCGACGACGATGCCGAGGTCATTGCAAGCCGTCACGCCCGCAGTGTCGAGGAACCCGTCGCCGGCGGCGCCGACGATGGCTGGATCGAGACCTACAAGAGGCCGGTCATCGCCGCCGACGGATCGGTGCTCGGTACCGTGGGTTTTGCCCGCGACATCAGCGACCGTCGCCGCGCCGAGGCCAAGGCGCACGAGCATGCGGAACAACTGAAGGCGATTTTCGACCTCAGTCCCGACGGCTTTGTCTCCTTCGACGGCAGCCGGCGCGTCAAGTACATGAGTCCGGCCTTTTCGCGCCTGACGGGCATCGAAAGCGAGGCGGCGATCGGGCTGGGTGAAGCCGCTTTCAGCGAGCGCCTGAAAGACGCCTGCCTGCCCGAGGCGCGCTTCGCCGGCCTCGATACGCTGCGCCGGCCGCGTCACGCCGAGCGCCCGGTACCGGGCGCGGCGAGGGACATTCGCGACAGGCGCCAGCGCATCGAGATCGCCGGGCCGGGTCGCCGCGTCCTCGAAGTCGGCCTGCGCGAATCGCTGGCTGATGGCGTCTCGCAGATTCTCTACCTGCGCGACATCACCCACGAATCCGAGGTCGACCAGCTGAAGAGCGAATTCCTGTCGACCGCCGCGCACGAACTGCGCACACCGATGGCCAGCATCTACGGCTTCGCCGAACTGATGCTGGCGCAGGAGTTCTCCGCGGACGAGCAGCGCGAATTCCTCGACACCATCTTCCGTCAGTCCGAACTGATGATCTCGATCATCAACGAACTGCTTGACCTTGCCCGCATCGAGGCGCGGCGCGGCAAGGACTTCAACCTCACGCGCATCGACCTGCGCGAACTGCTGCACGAAATCGTCGGCGGCTTCAAGCCACCCGGGGGTCGGGCGGCGCCGGCGCTGCCGGAGCCGGGTGACGCGCTGTGGGCGCGTGGCGACCGCAAGAAGCTGACTCAGGCGGTGGCCAATGTACTGTCCAACGCCTACAAGTATTCGCCCGACGGCGGGCCGGTCGAGATCCGGCTGATTCCCGCCGCCGCCGGCAACGCGCCGGCGGGGATCCGCATCAGCGACCAAGGCATCGGCATGCACCCCGAACAGCTGGCGCGCGTGTTCGAGCGCTTCTACCGCGCCGATGCCTCCGGCAAGATCCCCGGCACCGGCCTTGGCATGAGCATCGTCAAGGAGATCATCGAACTCCACGGCGGACACATCGAGGTCGACAGCCGTTTCGGCTCCGGCACCCAGGTGACCCTGTGGCTGCCGTCCCAGGCAGCGGCGGAGCCTGACGGCCCGGCCCGGACAATGGAAGGCAGCGCATGAAACGCATACTGATCGTCGATGACCAAAGCGTGATCCGCTGGATGATCCGCCTCGCCCTGCGCGATGATTTCCATGTGGACGAGGCAGAGAACCCGCAGGGTGCGTGGGGCAGGATCAAGAAGGAGCGCCCCGACGGCATGGTGCTCGATGTCCTGATGCCCGGCGAGGTCGATGGCTTCGAGTTCTGCCGGCGCATCAAGAACGATCCCCAGCTGGCGGATATCAACGTGGTGCTGGTGACGGCCTGCGGCGAGGATAGGGACCGGGAACGCGGCCGCCTGGCCGGCGCCGACGGCTACTTTGTCAAGCCGCTGAGCCCGCTGGCCCTGGCCGATCATTTTCGCACCCGCCTCGCCACCCGCCACGACGGCGGTGCATGAAGGGCCGGGGAGACTACACTGCACGGAATACCCATGAGAACGCGCACACGCTACCTCCCGCTCGAAGACACGACGCCCGGCATGGTGCTGGGCGCCGCCGTGCAGGTCAACGAACACGGGCGCCTGCGCTACAGCCTGCCCGCCGGCCATGCCCTGACCGAGGACAACCTGCACCAGCTGGCAATCCATCGCGCCGAATACGTCTTCATTGCCGAGCCTGATCTACGCGAAGACGCCCAGGTGGCCGTCGATGTTGCCCTCGCGGCACGGCGCGTGATGGACATCTTCGACGGCGCCGACCTGACCGATCCGACCATGGCGGCCTTTTTCGACCAGGTCCTGGCCTACCGGAGCAACTGATGGCGAATGAGCGGATCACGCGCGACGAAGTGCTCGACCGCGCCCCCGGGCTGCCCGCCTTCCCGCGCGTCGTGGTCGAGATCCTCGCCGCGCTGGACGACCCCGACGCCAGCCTGGAACTGCTGGCGGCCCACATCCGCCACGACCCGGTGGTCACCGGCAAGGTTCTGGCGATGGCCAATGCCGCCGCCTCGCACAGCCGCCGCCAATCCGACGTGCGCGACGTATTCACCGCCACCTCGCTGATCGGCGTCGGCCGCGTGCGTGAAACAACGCTGACCACCCACATCGGTCATTTCATCTCGGGCCTGGCGGAAAAGGGCAATGGCGCCGGCTTCTGGCAGCACAGCGTAGGGGTCGGCATCTGCGCCGAGGAACTCGGGCTCCACCTCAACCTGCACCTCCATGGCGACATGGCCCTGGTTGCCGGGCTGCTGCACGATGTCGGCCAGCTCTGGATGAGCCGTTTCCGCCCCGCCGAAAGCCACGCCTGCTGGCGCGAATCGCGCGCCCGCGCCATATCGATAGACGCCGGCGAGCGCCAGTGCTTCGGCACCGACCACGCCACTGTCGGTGCCTGGCTTGCCGAGCATTGGGCATTGCCGCCGCCGGTAGTCGCCGCCATCGGCGCGCACCATCATGGCGCCGGCGCCTCGAACCACGTGCTGCTGCCGCTGCTGCATGTCGCCGAGGTCGTCTGCAATGCCCTGGACATCGGCGCCCGCAGCGAGAACCGTGTCACGGCGATTTCGCGCGCGGCCTGCGAGCGCCTCGGCATCACCTGGAACGCCGGCATACGCCCGCTGTTCGGCCGCATCGAAGCGCGCAGCGCGCATGCAAACCAGATTTTCACAAACAATTGAGGCTTGGGATTTTCCCCGGGTTACCTTGACGACAAGGAGTCCGTGCGCCGGCCGGCAGTGACGGCCCCCAGGGGCAACCCGCCAACCAATGGTCAGGCCTCGGCCGCCGCCAGCGAACTGCGCGGCAGGCGCTCGATGGCCGCGGCGGCGCCTGCAAAATCGTAGCGTTGCAGGCTGTGCGCCGCCTCTTCGAGCGCTTCGCGACGTTCGGTACGAGCCCCGGCCGGAAGACCGCTGAGCAGCGCGTCGGCCACCAGCGCGGCCTCGCCATCGAAGGCCGCGACCAGTTCGCGCAGATGCTCGATTTCTTCGTCGAATTGACCCGTCTCAAGGTCATGCTCCGCCCTGGCTTCTTCATGTCTCGCCGCCCACTCCGCCATCGCATTCAACGCCAATCCGATTTCGGCAACCAGTGCGTCTGCGAGCCCGGACGGCGCCTGCTCGCCATCGCGCCAGTACTTCTCGACATCCGTGGCGGCAGCCTGAAGCCTTAGTGCGCCGGACATCCCGCCCATGCCCTTGAGCGCGTGCGCAATGCGGAACGCTGCCTCACGGTCGTCGCGCCCTATGGCGTCGCTCAGTTCCTGCGCAGCGACGCCATGGTGGCCCAGCGCACGCTTGAGTATGCGGACCATTGCCGACCGGTCACCACGGGTCGCCTTGGCCAGGATCGCCGGATCGAAGCAGACTTGCGGCAACTCCGACAGTTGACCTTGGTCGGCCGGGAATTGTTTGGCCATGGACGCCGCGACGGCCTTGACGTCCGGCGCTGCAGGCATGCCACCGTCGGCCTCCAGCCAGCGCGCCACGGCCTCGTAAAGCTCGTCGAGGCCGACAGGCTTTGGCAGGTGTTCGTTCATGCCGGCGGCAAGGCAGGCTTCTCGATCCTCTGCAAATGCGTTTGCCGTCATTGCCAGAATCGGCACATGCGCCCACCCCGGCAGGGCGCGGATCCGGCGCGTCGCCTGAAAACCGTCCATGCGCGGCATCTGCACGTCCATAAGGACAAGGTCATAGTGGCGCCCGCTGGCCGCGGCGAGCGCCTGCTCCCCGTCCTCGGCAAAGTCGAAGGCGAGGCCGCTGCCGTCAAGCATCTCGCCAATGACATCGCGATTCACCGGGTTGTCCTCGGCGATCAGCAGTCGCCTGCCCTGCGCCAGCCGGCGCAACCGGCGCAAGGAGGCGCTGTCGCCCGACATGGGTTCGGCCAGTGTGAACAACGTCCGCGTGCCGACGGCGGCATCGAATAGGCTGGAAGCGGTAACCGGCTTGGCCAGCACGCTGTCGAAGCCGGCGCCACGGGCGCGGTCATGCAGCCCCGGTTCATCGAAGGCGGTTACCAGCAGGGCTTTCGGTGCGTGCGCCAATCCGAGGGCCTGAACCCGACGCATGGCGTCTATCCCGTCCATGCCCGGCATCTTCCAGTCGAGAATCAACAGATCGAAGGGGTCGTCCGCGCCGTCGGCGGCAGACAGCCGGGTCAATGCCTCGCCCCCGCCCGACACGGTTTCGACCCGCATCGACAGGCTTTCTGCCAGAGCCGCGAGCACCTCGCGCGACTCGGGCAGGTCGTCGGCGATGAGGACATGGCGCCGACCTCCGGCAGGCGCCGCCCGCACCGCCACCGGACGGGCCGCGCTGCCTCGGGTGAGCCGGGCGGTAAACCAGAAGCGGCTACCCTGACCGGGGGCGCTGTCCACGCCCACCGTACCGCCCATCAGGCCGGCCAGCTGCCGGGTAATCGCCAGGCCAAGGCCCGTGCCGCCGTAACGCCTCGTGGTCGAATCGTCCGCCTGCCGGAATGCCTCGAACACGTGCGACTGCTGTTCAGCTGTCATGCCGATTCCGGTATCGCGCACCTCGAAGCGGACCAACACCGGGTGACCCTCGCCCATCGACCCGGCGGGCGGACCTGCTTGACCTTCGGGATGGATGCGCACCACGATGCTGCCGGACTCGGTGAACTTCACGGCATTGCCGAGGTAGTTGAGCAGTGCCTGCGAGAGGCGCGTCGGATCGCCAACCAGCCCACCGGCAAGCCGTTCGTCAAGGTCGAAGACAATCTCGATGCCCTTTTCCCGCGCCCTCTCCGAAACGTTTCCGAACACCTTGCCGAGGAACATGTCATCGAGGCGAAATTCGATGTTCTCAAGGGTGAGGCGTCCCGATTCGATGCGCGAGATGTCGAGGATGTCGTTGATCAGGGCCAGCAGGTGGTCGGCCGAACCGGCTATCTTCGCCAGCCGCTCGCGTGACCACTGATCGAGGTTGCGGCGCCGCTGCAGGAGATGCGTCAGGCCGAGGATGGCGTTCATCGGCGTGCGGATCTCGTGACTCATGTTGGCCAGGAAGCGTCCCTTGGCCTGCGCCACCTGTTCCTTTTCCTCAACCAGCTTGCGCAGCAAATCGCTGCCCTCCAGCACCGCCGCCATGCGCTGCTCCTGCTGTCGCAGGTAAAGCCAGAGCAGGATGCCGGAGGCGACCACCCCGGCCAGCCCGAGGATGCCGGAGACGAAGGCGAGGCGGTGGATCGGTTCCTTCAATTCGGCTTCATCGATCTTCGCCGATACCCGCCAGCGCGCCCCCTCGACGCCATGTATCGCAGCGACCACCTTGCGCCCCGTCGAGTCTTCGCCCGCATGGATGCCATCGCCCAGGCTTGCTGCAATGGCCGCCGGCGACTTCGACCCGGCGATGGGATGGCGCAGGAAGTCGGCCTGTCCCGCTGCATATCGATTGAGGATCACGAAGTGCGCTGCCTCTTCCCGGTAGAGCAGCAGCTCTCCGCTGCGCGTGGAGTTCGGCCAGCGGCCCAGCATGGCAATGAGCTGGTCATCAGGCGCCGCCGAAATCAGGGCCAGGGGTTGCTCGCCGTTGCTGTCGAAAATGCGTGCGATGAAGCCGATATAACGCTGTCCCCCGGTACCGACGTGCAGGTCGACGATCTCCGGCCGGTTGCTCAGGATCGCCTCGCCAACGGCGGCGGCGATCTCGTCCCGTCGATAGGGAACCTGTCCGCGCGATACCAGCGGAGTGCCTCGTACATCGACAACCTCCAGACTGACGAGGCCGTAGATCTTGCGGGTGCGCTCCAGCCAGTCGTTGACCCGCTGGTCGTCATACCAGGCCGACAGGCGCTCGTTCCAGCGCCGTCGCTCAACCGGCCGGATCGGTGCCAGGAGCTCGGCGAACACCGGGTTGGATGCGAGGGCAAGATTGTCATTCGCCCTCTCCTTGACCCAGAGCGCGATCTCATTGGCCTTGATTTCCGAAACGGAATGCAGGCGCTGGTGCTCAGCTTCCAGCGTTGCTCCTGCCTGCAGCTGGAAGGCGGCGTAGCCGACAATGGCAAAAAAGACTATGAAACCGGCAAAGCCGATGCCTATCTTCCGCAGCGGGAAAGAGCGCTGACCGGCAAGGTCGACCCAAGCTGCGGCCGGAGCAGGGCCCTGCGGGCTCACGGCCGGCGCGCGAAGAACTCAGGGAAGTAGCGCCGGATGCCGGGGTAGTACTTGTTCACCAGCCGGTCATAGCTGCCGTCGGCACGAACCTGCCTGAGGTAGGCATCGAAGGCAGCGCGCAGATCCGGGGAATCCTTGGGAAAGGCAGCCGCAAGCTCCTGGTGCTCTGAGATCGGGCCGATGACCTTGATTCGCCCCGCCCAGCGCTGCAGGTCAATCACCGCATCCGGGATGTCGAGCAGCGTGAACTCGGCATCGCCGCGCAGCAGGGCGGGCACCATTTCGTCGAGGTTGGTGTTGAGCGTGTAAGCCTTGAGGTCGATGCCCTTGCCCTTGAGATCGTAGTTGGCCGGATCGAGGCAGGTACGCTCCATCACCAGCAGGCTGTTCCTGCCCAGCACCCGTCGCGTTTTGGCGATCTCGGCGCCCAGCGACGCGCCTGGCGGGACCGGCTTGTGCGCCGATTCGGCACGCGCAACCAGGATCACCTGCGAGGGAAAGGTCGGCGCCGAGTAGAGCAGAACCTTCTCGCGCCAGGGCAGGACCGTGAAGCCGGTGGCAATCATGTCGCCGCGCACCGGATAGCTGCCGGCAAGGCTGACGTCGGCGCCCTTGCGCACGACATCCCTGCCCAGCAGGTCGCGGATGATGTCGTAGAAGTTAGATTGCACCAGGCTGTATTTCACGCCGAGGTGACGGGCAAAGCCCTGCACCAGCTCGACATCCAGGCCTGCGCCGTCGGCGGTAACGAAGTTCGCATAGCGGATGCCGAGATGCCGCAATTCGCCGCGCTCCCTGATTTCCTTGAGGTCGGCAAGTGCCGGTCCGGCGCCAATCGCCAGCAGGCATGCAAGACAGGTGAGCAGCGTCTTCCTCATCTCAGACTCCCAACGGTACTTTCTCGGTATCGGCGAACCTTTCCGCGATGTCGGCAAAGCTGCCATGTATGTCGAGAAAGATGTCGAGCAGGCGCGGGTCGAAATGCGTGCCGCGCCCGTCACGCAGGATCGCGACCGCCTTTTCGTGCGGTTGGCCGGCCTTGTAGGGGCGGCTGCTGACGAGCGCATCGTAGACGTCGGCAACGGCCATCAGGCGCGCGGAGAGAGGGATTCGCTCGCCCTTGATGCCGGAAGGATAGCCGCCGCCATCCCAGCGTTCGTGATGGCTGTAGGCAATGTTGCGTGCATGGGCAAGAAAATTGTCGTGGGTGCCAAGGATCGCCTCGGCGCTGGCGATCGCGTTGCGCCCGTGGTCGGTGTGCGTCTTCATCTTGTCGAACTCTTCGGCAGTCAGCCGGCCCGGCTTCAGCAGGATGCTGTCCGGGATCGCAACCTTGCCTATGTCGTGCAGCGCGGCGGCACGGTACAGGGTTTCCACGGTTTCCCCTTCGAGTGCCACGGCGAAGTCCGGATGCCTTCGGGCGTTTTGCGCCAGCTCGCGCACATAGTGCTGCGTGCGATGGATGTGATTGCCGGTATCGGAGTCGCGCGTCTCAAGCAGGGTCGACAGGGCACCCACCGTCGCTTCATGGCTGAGCCGGAGTTCGAGGTTCTTGCGCCTCAGTTCGGCAGTGCGTTCCTCCACACGCTCGTCCAGCCATTCATTCATCTCGCGGATGATGCGTGCCGCCCGGCTGGCGCGGACATGGTGACGGACGCGCGCCTTGACCACCGGAATGGCGAAGGGTTTGGTGATGTAGTCGTCGGCGCCGACCTCCAGGCCCCGCTCTTCGTCGGCACTCGAATCGAGCGAGGTCAGAAAGACGATGGGGATCTCGGCGGTATCCGGCCTGGCACGCAGCGCATGGCAGGTTTCGAAACCATCCGGGGGCGGCATCATGACATCGAGCAGGATCAGGTCTGCGGGCCGGCCTGAATCCAGGTAGGCCATGAGGCCACCCGCGTCGATAAAGGGATGCACAACGCATTCCTCGGACAGCGTTTCAACCAGCATGTGGAGGTTTTCCGGCTGGTCATCGACCACGAGGACGTCGGCCTTGTCGGCGACGAGAAGCCTAGACATGGCGAAAGCCGTCATGCGGGGCGCACGCCGAACTACCTTTCGGCGGGGTGGCCGGTACTTTCATGATGTGTTCCGTAAGCTGCAGTGGGAGGGATTCTCGGCAGAGGCGGGGCAAAACTCAACGTCGCCCTGAAAGTGTGTTGGGAGTTTATGAGTTGTCCGGTTCTGTAGCACGCCATCTGTCCGGTCGTCATAGTGCCCTGAAGGGGGAACGAGATGAAACGGACGGAACTGCTGCAGGAGATCCGGAAGATGAGATTC